>Ga0105046_10002078_pt1 | contig 31468 bp, 25 predicted proteins | sample MAT03_FD_78385 | JGI IMG/M metagenome (GOLD analysis project Ga0105046, IMG submission 78385) | Freshwater microbial communities from Lake Fryxell liftoff mats and glacier meltwater in Antarctica - MAT-03 (megahit assembly) | ecosystem: Environmental > Aquatic > Freshwater > Ice > Liftoff...
GGGCAAGCGGGCGTGGAGTTGAAGGCCGCGCCGTTGTATGTGCCGCTTTGTGTCACACCGTAGCACGCCTCAGACACGACTTTGAGGGGAAGCTGTGGGTGACTGGATTGCACGCCAGAGTCGATGATGGCGACGGTTTGACCGTGGCCGTCTGCACCTTGCGCCCATGCGCCGTTGGCGCCGGTCATCCCGATAATGGCAGTCGTCTGGAGCAGGCTGGGGGCGCGGAATTCGTCGCGCTGAATGGCCGCGACGCTGGACGACCCTAATACGGTCTCAAGTTGCGCGGCGTCTACCGAAAGCGCCAGCATGGGGAAATTCTCATAACGTAGCACGCCAGACTCAGCTCGGACGGCATCGGTACTGAACACGCCGAGGCCAAGTTCGCCCAATAGGGTGTCTTGGGCGCTGGTGATGACGCCGCGTTTGGAGTCGTCCGATAGGTCATCGAAAGCCATCCGTCCGGCCTGTTCGACGTTCAGTACGACGATGACGCTGAGCGCGCCTTGTTCGGCGACGGCGGCGCGCAGCAGGGCGGGGGTATTGCTGTCGCCCCGGCTGGCTGAGTCTCCGGCGGGGCCGCGCCCGGTTTGTGCGGTTGCGCCGCTGACGGTCAACAACGCGAGTGCGCCGAGCGTCAATAATAAGCTGAGGATGCGTTTCATTAGCGGAGGAATCCTGTGTTTATCTTTAAAATACTTGATTAGAGTCTAACACACGCCGCGCCGCGTCAGACTTAATTAAACCCACGATTGCCTGACGGCTTATTTCGCGGTTTTGGCCTTGACATCTACCGTATAGGGTTGTATTCTTGGGGGGTAAGCAGGTTGCCACGGTAGCTCAGTTGGTAGAGCAATGCACTGAAAATGCATGGGTCGTGGGTTCAAGTCCCACTTGTGGCACAAAAAACACCCCGACTCTCTAATCGGGGTGTTTTTTATTGCTTAACAACTTATATTTTTACGCCATACTTAAGATTAGTTTTTTGTAAAGATGACGAGGATTTTATGCCGCAAATTACATTGTCAGCCGAAGAACTGAAACAACTCATCCACGTAGCGGTACGGGACGCCCTGATTGAAGTGCTGGGGGATGATTTTAGCCCAGAGCCGCGTTTCACGACGCAAATCCAAGAACGGTTGACTCGTTATAAACTGCAAATACCCGAAACACTCTCGGCTGATGAGGTCATCAAAGAGCTTGACCTTGATGTCTGATGTTTATGAATTACTCTTCTTAAAGAGCCGCAAAAGACGATTTAGCGCGACTTGAGAAACCCCAAGCCGCGCAAATTATCAAGAAATTACAGTGGGTGGCCGCCAATGTCAGCGAAATCCGCCACGACTCCTTGACCGGTCAATGGTCTGGATATTATCGTTGGCGGATGGGCGATTAGCGCGTCATCTATCAAATGAACCATCAACGTAAATTGATGATTGTCGCGATCGTCGGCCACCGGCGCGAAATTTACGATTGATTCGCATTGACCTTAACCCATCGCCACCGCGCCGCGAATCTGATTACAGACGCGGATGAAATCATTCGGGCGGTGCTGGAAATCCAGCGCGTCCATCTCAATCGTCACCACCGGCGAAATATCCCACCGCGCAACCCAATCCTCATACAAGATGTTCAGGCCGTCGATATAATCGGGGCTTATGTCTTGCTCGTAATCCCGCCCGCGTTTGGCGATTTGGCGCAAGAGCGTGTCGGTGTTGGCGCGCAGATAAATCACCAGATGGGGGTGCGGCAAAAACGCGCTGATGGCCGTGTACAAACTCTGATAGGTGTCCCAGTCGCGCTCCGACATGCGCCCTTGACGGTACAGGTTACGGGCGAAAATTTCGGCATCCTCATAAATGGTGCGGTCTTGGACGACGCTGCCCGGATAGCCGGTCAACTGCCGGTGATACGCTAGGCGCTTGCCCATGAAATAAAGTTGCGAATGGAAGCTCCAACGCGACATATCGCGGTAAAAATCGACCAGATAGGGGTTTTCGGTATGGCCTTCGAGGAATGGCTGCCACTGAAAAGCATCGGCCAACATCTGGGTCAGGGTCGATTTGCCGGCGCCGATATTGCCTGCGATGGCGATGAAGGTGTTTTGAGCATAGGGTTGATTGAGGTTCACGGGTTCACACAGGCTTGGTTGAAGAGATCATCAAATGAAAGGCGACCACGGGTCGCCGATGTCGTCAATTATCCGACCATCCGTGCGGATTCGCAACCGGCGGAATCGTTGTGACGCTCTAACAAACTTAAGATCGGCGCTATCAGCATAAGTTACCGAAACTGAGTTACACTATAATAAGTCGCAACTTTCGTACAACTCATTGCGAGCCATGAGTTGTTGGTTTTGAGTGATTCAGTCGTAATGGTTTTGCCTTGCGATTTAGCTCCAGCCACTTAAAACCGGATTATTTGAGTTATCTTCGCCCTTTTGAGAAGTGAGCAAGGGAAGTGATTTGATGGTCAGAAGATTAAGAAACCCAATTGGTCTGCTGTTAGGGGTTGGGCTGATGCTGGCGATATTGGGCATCGGCGCGCAGAATTTCGCGCAGCCGGGGGGCCCCGGTTCCGATAGTCAGTGCAGCGCCTTGTTACAGGCCGCATTGGCATCAACCGACGCCGAGTGCAGCGATACCACGCGCAACCAAGCCTGTTACGGCCACGTCCTCAACCTCGTCAGCCCGCGCCCGGATTTGATTGAGAGTTTGGTATTCGAGGCGAAAGGCGATAAGGCCAATTTGCAAGATGTGGCCTCTATGGAACTCAGCCCGCTCGACCTCGCGGAAGAACGTTGGGGCGTCGTACTGATGCAAGTCCAAGCCAGTTTGCCGGACTCGTTGCCGGGGCAAAATGTGACCTTCATCTTGTTTGGCGACGTACAGGTCGAGAACGCGGTTGGCACGCCGGTTGAGATTGAAGCCGATGTGTTGTCAGCGGCCAACATCCGCGTCGCGCCCGGCGATACCCGTCCGCTACTGGGATCGTTGACACAAGGTAACACCGTCACCGCCAATGGCAAAATCATGACGGCGGCGGGGGAATTGTGGGTGCGCGTCAATCACGACCCTGAAGAAGAAATTTATGGGTGGATTCGCGCCGATTTGTTGGATGTGGCGCTCGATGGTCTGCCGGATGTACAAGCGTCTGATCAGGCCATCAACCCTATGCAAGCCTTTTACTTCAAGACCGGCGTCGGGCAGCCACAGTGTATCGAAGCCCCGGCGGACGGCATTCTGATTCAGACACCCAAAGGCGTCGGTAAAGTCGACTTCAAAATCAACGGTATGGATGTGGCTTTAGGGTCTACCGGTTATTTGACCGCGCCGAATGGCGAAAATCTGTCGTGTTTGTATTTGATTGAAAGCGACAGCGACGTTGAAGCGATGGGCGATGGCGTCAGCGTTAAGCCCGGTGAGCGTACCTGTGTTGAATTGGATAAAGACGGCGTGGCCTCAAGCGCGCCGTCCGAGCCAGAGCCGTATGACGCTGAGATGGTGGGTTTGGTGGTGTCGGTCTTGGAATTACTACCGGACGAGGTTGAATTGCCAGACGCCCAGCCGACTTTCACCCCGACCTTTACCGCGACACGCACGACTGCGCCGGTGGTTGTGCCTCGCGGGACGGCCACTCCGACGGCCATCCCTAGTGTCACCCCGACGGATTTTGTCTTCCCAAGCAATACGCCAGCGACGCCCAGCGCGACACCGATTCAACCCTGCCCATCCATTCCCGCCAGACCCAGACCGGCGCCTGTCCCTTGCAAACCGACGGCCAGCTTTAGTTATAGCATTGCTGACAAGCAAGTGGTGTTCACCAACACATCGTATGGTGATGTGACCCGCGTCGAGTGGGATTTCGGGGATGGAAATACTTCTACCTCGTTCTCGCCAACCCATATTTACGCCGATTACGGCTGCTATACCGTGCGCTTGCAGGTGTTTAATGCGTTTGCTGCTGACCGCGCCAACGCCTCGTTTGAGTTGTTTGATCTCAGCACACCCATTCCATCCATCACACCCGTCCCACCTACTGCTACCACCCCTCCCACCCCACCCACGGCTAATTTCACCTACTCACTGGATGTATTCGACTTTGTGTATGCCGATAGCTCTGTGGCGGGTTCTGGGACGATTACCAGTTGGTCATGGAACTTTGGCGACGGTACGACCGGCAATAGCCCTTCAGGCCTACACACCTATGCGCCGGGGGCGTATACCATTATCCTGACCGTGACTGACGTCAACGGCTTGAGCGCTACGCAGACCATGGCGATAAGTTTCACGACCTGCGTTTTCAATCCGGGGATTACGACCAGTTTTGCCGTCAACCGTGATGTCGCTGATTTGTCTGGCACAGTCTACGTCGTCAACCTCAAAGCGTCAGATTGTACAAATATCCCAGTCCAAACGCTTTCCATTAGCAATCCGACCTTTACCGGCACGATTGCTAAGGGACAGCATTATTTTATCCAACAGCAATCGCCATGTGTTGCACCGCCCATCACGGGGATTGCCGGTACAAACCCTGTGACGGTTGTCGCAACGAATAATTGCCCGTAGTCGTCAAATAGCCTAACGCCTGTTTCGTGGTTGTAAAAAAACAGCCTCTACCATCCGTAGGGGCTGTCGCGTTTGAAAATCGGCATATAATCGAGTGATTTAGCGGGAGTGAGACCATGAAACGTTTTATGCGTCGGAGTTTAGGCATAGGGGTGACGGTGTGGGTTGGCTTGCTGATGGCCGTGGTGATTGCCGCCCAGCCACCGGGCGCAGCCGCTTGTGGAGAGATGGTGCGTTTGGCACTGCAAACGGCTGGTGATGCGTGCGAAGGGATGGGGCGCAATCAGGTTTGTTACGGTCATGTCCTCGGTGATGTGACGCCGCAAGCCGAGGCCGCCGCGATTGAGTGGGATTCGGTGGGCGATACGGCAGACCTGACCGCCATCAGCGCGCTTGACCTCAGCCCGTTGAACACCGAAGCCGACCAATGGGGCGTGGCGGTCATGCAGGTTCAGGCCAGCTTGCCCGATACCTTGCCCGGCCAGAACGTAACCATGCTGCTGTTCGGTGATGTCGAAATCCAAGACGCCGCGATTGACCAAGCCCGCGTGGATGCCACAACATTAGGGGCGGCCAATATCCGCCTCAGCCCCAGCACTGACGGTTTGGTGATTGGCTCGCTCCCTGTCAATACGCCGCTGGTTGTGACCGGGCAGACGCTTAACCGGGCGGGTGAAACATGGCTGCGGGTGAAATATGAAGATTATCGCACGCGCACCGGCTGGACATTCGCCAACTTGGTCGATGTAGACCTCGCGCTCTTGCCGGAAGTCGCCTCCGACTCGCTGGTCTATAACCCGATGCAAGCATTTTATTTCAAGACCGGCCTCGGTTCGACCCAGTGTGCCGAAGTCCCGACGGATGGTGTGATGATACAGACGCCCAAAGGCATGGGCTTAATTAACCTGAACGTCAACGGCGTGCATGTCTCATTGGGGTCTACCGCCTTTTTGACCACCACTCGTGCGTCAGACGCCGCCCCAGACTCGCCCGAAATCCTCCAAGTTACGCTATTTGAAGGTCAGGGCGTGATTGAATCGCAAGGGGTGACGCGGGTACTCGTCCCCGGCAGTCAGACCGAAATTGAACTGGATGAGCAGGGGCAAGCCGCCAGCATCCCCAGTCGTCCAGAGCCGTATGTCGCGGAGGAATTTGATTTTTACGATCAACAGCTTGCGGATCAAGGCGTTGAATTGCCCGAACCGGCGGCTGATTACGAGATTGAGGATGAAAACCCGGTTGAGGAAGCTGAAGACGCTGTTTTTAGCTTGCCAGTGTGTGAAGACCCCGATGAAGACGGCGTATGCGATACGTGTAGAGACCGTAATGAGAACGGGGTTTGCGACGGGCTGGAGTGCATCGACATTGATGGGAATGGCTCATGTAGGGGCTGTCGCGATGAGAACGAGAACGGGGTTTGCGACTATCAAGAATGTCTTGATAGCGACGACGACGGCGTTTGCGACCAATTGTGTTATGACCTCAATCAAAATGATATCTGCGACGGACAAGAAAACGAGTGTCAGGATCGCAACGCCAATGGCGTGTGTGACCGTGACGAGTGTCTTGACTTAGACGAGGACGGGACGTGTGATGTCGCTTGTATCGACAGTGACGGCAACAACCTGTGCGACAAAGATGAATGCCGCGACGACCCTTCACTCCCGATTTGCACTTTTCAATGCAATGACGATGATGGGGATGGAATTTGCAACAGCCAAGACGATTGTACGGATGCGGACGGAGATGGCGCCTGTGATAACTGCGTAGACGCCGATGCGAACGGGGTTTGCGATGAGGATGGCTCGTCGTGTCAGGATGTCGATGCTGACGATATTTGCGATGACATCGACCCAGCTATTTGTATGCCGGGGGATGAACGCCCGGTTTGTGGCTGCCTAGACCGCAACGGGGATGGCATTTGCGACTATGAACAGTGTGTCGATAAAGACGGCAACGGCACATGTGATTGCCCTGACCTTAATCAAAACGGCAGATGCGATGGTCAGGAGAACACCAGTATGGGCGTGTTCTTTGTGATGGCGCAACGCTCTGTACCCCCTACGCAAGCCCCACCTTCTCGACATTAAAACGAGATTCCGAAATGTCGCCCCTACAGAAAACCGCGTGGTTCGTAGGGGCGCACCCGTGTGTGCGCCCGCCGACGTGGGGATTTTGCACTAAGTTGAAAATCACCCTGCATCGCTGGCTGGTATAGCGTGGGTTTATGAGTACCACGCGCTTTCCGAAAACCTCAGTCTTATAGCTCAGATAGGTCTGGAACGACGCAAACGGCCATGAGCCGATGAAATGTGTGTGGGCGGTGCGCCTATTTCCGTTTGAGTTTAAACTTTGATGCTATGTTCTTCATCATGAGCTTGAGACTGATTCGTGCTTCGATGGAGGTATACCAGTCTTGGGATATTTCATCACCGATAACGTCTTGAACATACAAAAACCAGTATTGCGCCATTCGTACATTGTCCCGCGCCAATTCGTATTGTACGAAATTGACCACCAGCAGCTTGAACTCAGAGGAGTGGATGTGGCGTTGTTTCGCCAATTCGGTCAAGATTTTAGCTGCGTCATCCAAGCGTTTCTGCTCGATATATTCACTCGCCAATGTTTGACGGGCGAAAAAATAATCGGGGTGCAAAGCCAGCAACTTCTGGAGCGTGGCATTAAATGCCACCTTGTCTTTTTCCAATTTGGCGGAGATGACAAGGTAATGCAGTAGGACTCTCTGGTCAGGGTCAATCTTTAAGCCCCGAAGGACTTCCTGCTTTAGGGCTACTTTATTGCCTTTTTTAAAGAACTCATGCGCTTTGATGATGTGCTGTCTGATTTTGGGGTCGATGTCTGTATATGTCTCTTGGTGGATGTCAAAGTGATAAAAGCAGACCTCGGTGGGTTTGCCGTCCAGATAGAGTGTGATGGGTGTGGCGTGCGGGATTTGGCCGCCTATACACAGCGCGTTGGCGGCATCGTAACGGGTTTCATCGAAGCCGTATTGACCTTGTGCAAATGCCAGTAGGCCGGGAGTCGGATAGAGTTGCGATAGGGCGATAAGAAACTCCATTTCGGGCTTTCCTCCGCGCTCTGCCATTAGGCCGAGGATAGGGAGGAAGCGCGGGTATCGGTTGAATAACGCGGTTACTCGTTGTCGGGCTATGGGTACTTTAAGGCCGTTGTAGTAATCATCAATAATCGCTATCGCTGCCCTATACCACTCAAACGGCAGCCAATCGTTCAAGTCCAGATAGCCGGGTTCTTCGACAAGCATATACATTGGAATAAACGACGTGTTGGCTTTAGATGCCAGTTTTTTGTAATATTTCGCGGCCTCTTTGCGTTTGCCGAGGCGGATATGAGCGACTCTCAGCCAGTGATGAATGATGGGGTCGTTGTCTTTGGTTTTGGTGGTTTTGCTGAATTGGTTAATCCATTCAATGATCAAGTCGTGTTGATGGGTGTAAGCGCATGCGCTCAACACACTTTTCCAATACTTCGTAGCATCATCGGTTGCCAAAAGCTGATGTAAGGCGGTCAATGCCTCGTCTTCTCACCCTAATTTGACCAACAATTGGACTTGATTCGACAGCCCTTGTGGATGATTAGGCGCGATTTTGAACAAGGTTTGCAGGGCGTTAGAGGCTTTATCGAATTCACCGAGATTGAGATAAGCAGAACAGAGCAATTCCCATACCTGCCAGACATCGGGTAGTTTATTGGCAATTTTGACCGTCAAGTGAAACGCCGATTCCCAATCATTGATTTCGCTGAAGGTTTTGGCTTCTTCATACAACGCCAAATCTGTATGCAGATACTGGGGTGGGAAAACCCCGTCTTGAAGCAGGGTTAAAATCCCCTTCTCACATTCGGCGCGTAATTTTTGCACCTCAGCGAACAGCACCGATTCTTTATCGGCTTTTTGTAAGTAGCGGTCACTGTGGACTTTGGTAGAGAACGTCAAACCAGTGCTAGATGATGCGATAGTCAGGTCATAGAGTGCTTGCAGGTCGGTGGGGTCTAAGCGTACTAATTCTCGGCAGACTTTCCACATCAATCGGGGTTCATCAATGACTTCGGCAACACTGTGTAATAGCATCCAGCCTTCTCGCACATTGGGATTAACACCTGTGAATTCAAGTAGAGCAGGAAGCGCCGCTTGAATATCGCCTTCTCTTAAAAATGATTCTATTTCGGCAAGTTGAATACGAATTTTATTGGTTAATTTCGCCATGATAGAGACCTCTGGTTGCAGAGATGATGCACGATAGTCAGTCTAACAAGATTATGGGTAATAACACAAAGCGAACGTATCAAATACGTCTAAATGCGCGTTAAAAACATCGGCACAGCGTTTCATCAGCGGCAAAAAGCGCTGTGAGTCGAGGTCGGTGGGGAGCGAGGTTGTCCTAAACACAGTCAAATTATGGAATAATTAATGGAGAATATCAAGCTATCGCAAACGGCAAACGATTGAAAACTTCCAAAATCCTGACAGTCGGTGGTATGCTGAATACTAAGTAAAAAAACAATGGGCGCTCTCATCCACCAGCACAAGGCTGGTGGTGTTGCCGCGCCACTTCATAAAAGGAATCGACTCAATGAAACATCGACTCGGACTGTGGACGTTGGGCGTCTTATACATCTTGATGGGCGCGACCTTCATCAGCGTCGCACAGCCCAATACCTGTAACACACTGGTGACTCAGGCGTTACAAGCCGTCGGGTCAAACTGTCAGGGCGTCGGGCGCAATGCCGCCTGTTACGGCTTTGATCGGGTGGATGTGCGTTTCTCGACAGTGGTCGCAGAAGGCACATTCAGCCAGCCCGCCGATACCGCGCCATTGGTTGAGATGGCCGACATCCATACCCAGTCGTTGAGCCTAGAGGAGTCGCGCTGGGGGATTGCGGTCATGAATGTGCAGGCCAATATCCCCAACACGCTCCCCGGCCAAGCGGTGACGTTCATGTTGTTGGGCGATGTGCAAGTGCAGAACGATGTCGCGCCAGAAGCCGCCTTGACGGTGGGGGAGTCGGTGCGGGTATTGGTCACGGCAGAGCAAGGCGTGAATCTGCGCGGCGGCCCCGGCATGACCTATAACGTGGCGGGTACGGCAGTCCCCGGTCAGCCGTTTGATGTCGATGCGCGTAGCGCGGATAGCGCTTGGCTACGGTTGACCGGGTTTGAGATGTGGCTGGCGCGTTCGCTGGTGTCGGCTCTAGAACCCACGGTTGACCTGACCGCGCTGCCGGTGGCGACCCTCGACTCACAATCGCCGATGCAAGCGTTTTACTTCAGGACAGGCCTCGGCACGCCGATTTGTGAAGAAGCGCCGGACGTTTTGGTCTTGCAAGGGCCAGAGGCCGCCCGCGTGCGCTTGTCCGCCAACGGCGCTGAGATCGAATTGGGGTCTACCGCCCTCTTAATCAGCACTCAGGACACGTTTTCGGCGCTGTCAGGCTCGCCAGAATTCGGCGATTTGGTCAGCACCTTTGCCCCGGCGGGCGACCCAACTTGCCTTGCTATGCAGATGACGCTGGTGGAGGGCGACGCGCTGGTCAATGCTGAGGAGGCCGTGCATATCCCACTGGGGCATCGCGCCCGAAGCGTGACCTGTTTGGACGAAGGCGGCGCACCGGCCTTCACCAGCCCGTGGGGTTCGCCGGAACGCCTGACCGATGACGACCTTGCCGCGTTGGTATTCGTTGAGTCGTTGCCGCTGCCGCGCCCGGTCAAACTTCCGACACAGGCCGACATTGACGCCAGCATCCGGCGCGGCCCGAACGTCAAGCCGACGCCGACCCGTCTGCCGGTCATCCTCCTCCCGACTCGCATCCCCCCGACGCCTGACCCATCGCGCCCGACGGCCACATCCGTCCCCCGAATCACGGCTATCCCCACCGGAAATGCGGCGTCTTGTGACGGCTTCCAATCGACGGCGCCGTTTGGCGCTGTGACCGAACAAGTCGCGTTTTATTGGGACGCGGCGCGCAACGTGTATGGTTATCAGTTGGAATTGGCCGCGCTAGACGACGAGGAATTGATTGGCGGGTCAACACGCTTATTCCGAATCGGCTCTAGCGAGACTAATTTCACAGTTGACCTCTCACAAATCTATGCGCCTACCAACGGCTTCTTTGGCAACGGAATCCGTTGGCGCTTACAGGTTTTGGTCTTGGACGCCAAGAACAACCCGACCACGCTGTGCGAGACGCCGTATTACGACAACGAGGTGCAGTTATCGGATGTTCGGTAGGGGCGACTGTATGCGCCAAGTCAAGGGTTTTGCCAGATGATTTCGCCGTGTCGGACACCCAAACGGCGGACGCGGCTCGCGTTGTTTTCGCCCGTATTCACCCCCATTCAACTGGCGCGATGCCCCTCCCGCACACAAGACTCATCACCCAGTTCTGTGTGCTATACTTTGCCCTGTTGAATGGACGCAAAAACTAGGCAGGATGGCACACATGCTGGATGTGACGACGCTGACCCTCAGCGAGATTGTGGCCGGGCTAGAGGCCGGGACATTTTCCTCGGTAGAACTGACCCGCGCCTACCTTGACCGGATTGAGCAGGTCGAGCCGAAGGTGCAAGCCTTTATCACCGTGACCGGTGAGCGGGCGCTGGTCGCCGCCGAACGCGCCGACCAACGCCGTAAGGCGGGCGAAAAACTGCCGTTATTGGGCGTGCCGTTGGGGATTAAAGATGTGCTTTCGACCAAAGGCGTGCAGACCACCAGCGGCTCTAAAATCCTTGAGGGCTATGTGCCGGTCTTTGACGCAACCGCCGTCAAACGCTTGTTAGAGGCCGGAATCGTCATGCTCGGCAAGACCAATTGTGACGAGTTTGCGATGGGGTCATCCACCGAAAACAGCGCCTATCACGTCACGCGCAACCCGTGGGACTTAGAGCGCGTCCCGGGCGGCAGCAGCGGCGGCAGCGCGGCGGCAGTCGCGGCGGGCATGGTGGCGGGCGCATTGGGGACGGACACTGGCGGCAGCATCCGTCAGCCGGGGGCGTTTTGCGGCATCACTGCGCTCAAACCCAGCTATGGGCGCGTCTCGCGCTACGGCCTGATCGCCTACGGCTCATCGTTGGATTCGATTGGCCCGATGACTCACACGGTTGAGGACTCGGCGCGCCTGCTTCAGGTGATGGCCGGTCACGACCCGTTGGATTCGACCAGTCGCCCGGAAGCTGTGCCGGATTACTTGGCGGCACTGGCGACGATGGGCGACTCGCTCAAAGGATTACGGGTCGGCATCCCCAAAGAATATTTTGTGGCGGGCATGGAATCAGACGTTGAATCCAACGTGCGCGCCGCCTTGAAACACCTGCAAGATCTTGGCGCGGAACTGGTCGAAATCAGCTTGCCGCATACCGAATACGGCTTGCCGGTCTATTATTTGTTGGCGACCAGTGAAGCCAGTTCCAACCTCGCCCGTTTTGACGGCGTGCGCTTTGGCCTGCATGTCGAAAAGGGCGATATGGTCGAAAATTACCGCGCCACTCGTGGTCAGGGCTTTGGTGATGAGGTCAAGCGCCGCATCATGCTGGGGACGTATGCCTTGAGCGCCGGGTATTACGATGCGTTCTACGGCAAGGCGTCACAAGTTCGCACGCTGATTAAGCGCGATTTCGACCAAGCCTTTGAGAAGGTGGACATCATCGCAGCGGCCACTTCGCCGACCACCGCCTTCAAAATCGGGCAGAACACCGACGACCCGCTGCAAATGTATCTGGCTGACGTGCTGACCATCACTTTGAATTTAGCGGGCGTGTGCGGCCTGAATGTGCCGTGCGGCTTCGATGGTCAAAATTTGCCGGTGGGCTTACAGTTGATTGGGCGGCAGTTGGGTGAGGCGGACGTGATGCGCGCTGGTCACGTTTATGAGCGCACCACGGCTTGGGGTGCGCGCAAGCCCGCACTCTAAATTTCAAAACCGCGCTACAATGGTTATGTTTAGGGCGTCAAATCCTATCGCTAGGGGGTGAGTTTTATGCAAGTCGAGTGCGCGCTGGAGTACGATACCTTTCCGCTGAATCATCCGGTTCGGCTATATGTCATGGTTTTAGTTAAGGCCGATACCGTCTTGAATGAGGCCAAACGCCGCCCCTTAAATCTGAGCTTGGTGGTAGACCGCAGCGGCTCAATGGCCGGGGCAAAAATTGACTATACCCGCCGAGCGGCCATGATGCTCGTCCAAAACCTCGGCTTGAACGACACGCTCTCGATTGTGCTGTACAACGACGAGGTGACCACTTTGCTACCGCCTGAAAAGGTGCAGCGCAAAGACATCATCAATCAACAAGTGCAGCGTATCACCCCCAGCGGCGCGACCAACCTCAGCGGCGGCTGGCTGGAAGGCGTCAAATGGGTGGGGCAGGGCATCCAACCTGACCAGACCAATCGCGTCATCATCATCAGCGACGGCCTCGCCAATCGCGGCGTGACCGATACCGAGAAATTGGTCTCGTTCGCTAAACAAAAATATGGCGAAGGCGTCAGCACGACCACCATGGGCTTAGGTGAGGATTTCAACGAAGACTTGCTGATGCAGATGGCGAATGCGGGCGGCGGCGCATATTACTATATCGAAAACCCGGAAGCGATGCCGACCATCCTCAACGAAGAACTGTCCGGCTTACTGTCGTTGGTCGGGCAAAATCTGAGTGTGACCGTGACCGGCGCACAGGCGGGCGGCGTGCGCCAGATGAACGCTTATGTCGAGGACTTGGCGGCGGGTGGCAAAATATATCGCTTGGGCGATTTATTCGGCGATGAGGTCAAAGCGTTGGTGCTGGAAATTCAGATGCCATCGGCAACCGTTGAAGGGAAGCTGAACGTCGCCAGCCTGCGGGTCGAATATGACAAGCTGAGCGATCACGGGACAGAGCATATCGTGGTCGAACGCGATATTGACGTGACCATCTCGCGGGATGCCTCGCTGCCGACGCGCAAAGGCAACCCAGAAGTCACCCAACAAGTTATGCTGCTCAAGGCGGCACAAGCGCGGCGCAAAGCCGTCGCGTTGGCCGATGAAGGCAAATTTAATGAGGCCTCGGAGATTTTGGAGCAGGTCGTCAGCGAGATTCGCCAATCAGAGGTATCGGAAAACGACAGCTTGCAAGATGAGAGCGCCGCCCTCAGTCGCGAGGCCGAGGCCTTGAAATCCACCTCGGACGGCAGCGAGAGCTATCGTCAGCAGCGCAAGATGATGCAATCGCAAGCCATGTATACCATGACCAGTCGCCACAACGAGACGGTGATTCTGCGCCGACGTACCGAGACCGCTACCGAAGCCCCGCATAACGACTTTGAGTCAACCGAAGCCAATTTGCACGTCTCAGCAGTCGCCCAAGTCAGCGGTAACATGCCCAAATTCGCCCGCTATGGCGAGCATGATTATCCGCTGACGGTGGACGAAATCCACATCGGGCGGGCGGTAGAGAACACGATTATCGTGAATGATCGCGGCGTGTCGCGTTATCACTGCGTCCTCCGGCGTGAGAAAAACTCGCTTTGGTTGGAAGATACCGGTAGCACCAACGGCACGCTCGTCAACACCGTGCCATTGCGCGGGCGTCATATTTTACATAACGGTGATTTACTTCAGATTGGCGAGGCGAAGGTGTTGTTCCACAGCGGCGGCGGCGGCGGCTCAATGGGCAGGGACACCAAGCCGCTTTAAGCGCGTCGTCAGAGTCCATTGACCATCAAGAGGGGGATATGTCTATGTCTGTACAGCCGGAACTCTTGCTAGAATACGATCTTTTGCCGCTCAATCACCCGATGCGATTGCGCGTTTTACTGCGACTGGTGGGGTCGGCTCATTCACAGGCCGCCAAACGCCGGACGATGAACGTCGGCTTGGTGATTGACCGTAGCGGTTCGATGGCTGGGGATAAAATGCGCTATACCAAGCTGGCCGCCGAAATGTTGGTGAATAACCTCAGCGCGCAAGACATCTTGTCGGTGGTGCAATACGATGACCGGATCGAAGTGTTGTTGCCGCCCGAATATGTCACCCGCAAAGATGTGGTCAAACAGGCCGTCCGCCGTTTAGAGGCACGCGGCTCAACCAATCTCAGCGGCGGCTGGTTGGAAGGTTGCCGTCAGGTTGATTCGCGCCGCACCGACGACCTGACCAATCGCGTGATGCTCATCAGCGATGGGCAAGCCAATCAAGGGATTGTGGAGGTTGATAAGCTGGCGGTGCTGGCCGAAGAAAAAGCCAAGCTAGGCATCAGCACGACCACTATGGGCTTAGGCAAGGACTATAACGAGGATTTGATGACCGCGATGGCGCGGGCTGGTAACGGCGCGTATTACTTCATCGAATCGCCGGAATCGCTGCCCGCCATCTTCCAAGAAGAACTCAACGGCTTATTGGGGGTGGTCGCCCAAAATATCACCGTCCAAGTGCAAGCCACCGCCGATGGGGTGCGCTTCATCGGTCAGATGAACGATTACCCGTCAGAGCAGACCGCGCAGGGTAGCCTGATTCGGCTGGGCGATGCCTATGCCGAGGAAGTCAAGGCGATGGTGCTAGAATTTGACCTCCCCGCGCTGACTGAGGCCGGTCAGCGGGCGCTGGCGACCCTGACGTTGCGTTGGGATGACCTGATTCAAATCGGCGTGGCGCGGGAAGTCACGCTCACGGTGTCGGCAGATTTTTCTGGCGATGTGAGCGCGCCGCAAAAGGAAAACCCCGGCGTGACTGAGGCCGCGCTATTGTTAGAAGCCGCCCGCGCCCGTGAAGAGGCTATCCGTCAAGCGGATCAAGGCAATGTGGCGGGAGCGGCTCATTTCACACGCTCTGTCACCCAATCCATGCGCGATTTTGCCGGCAAGTCAACCACATCAGCCGCGTTTAAGCGCACGATGGATGACCTCGATTCCGAGACCAAAGAGCTGGATGAGACCGGTGATATGCCGTCTTTCCTCCGCAAGAAGATGAGCAACTCGTCTTTCCAGCAGCGGTTTTCGTCTAACGAAAGAAGCGAACGTTTGCGTAAAATCGAGGACGAGGCCACTAATCAGACCCCTAAACCAGTCGATGATGACTCGGACGACGATTCCCACCCTTAACCCTCTCGAAAGGTCGCATACGCTTATGTCCCAACCTCCTGATACGCATCGCGTCAACATCGCGGGCATACAGCGCGATTTGCGCCTGTTTGAGATTAAACCCGGCGTGAAAATCGCCATCTTAAATATCTTGGGCGATACCGAATTGGTACAAGCGGCGGCGCGGGCGCTGACCGAAAAGATCAAGGCGCTCACCCCAGATTACTTGGTGACTGCGGAGGCCAAGTCGATCCCGCTGGCGCACGCCATCAGCGTCGATTCTGGTTTACCGTATGTCGTGCTGCGGAAGTCCTACAAGCCGTATATGGGCGACGCGCTCAAGTCTGAAACGCTTTCGATCACCACTGGCGAGCCGCAGACGTTATATCTTGACCAGAAAGATCGCATCGATATCACCGGCAAGCGGGTGGTGTTGTTGGACGACGTGATTTCCACTGGCAGCACGCTTCAGGGAATGCGCTTGATTATGGGCAAGGCCGGGGCGCATGTGGTCGGCGAAGCGGCTATCTTCACCGAAGGAGACCGCGCCAAATGGACGGGCATCATTTCGCTCGGCCATTTACCGGTCTGGATTGATTAAATGGCTGATTATCTGATTGATCCACAGCCCTATGTCTGGATAGCAATCCCGGCGGGCAAGGTCACGCTGATTGAGGAATATGGGGATGAAAGTTACTTTGGCAAAAAAGGCGACAAGCGCGTTTTCGATGTCCCAGCCTTTGAAATCGCCAAGTATCCGGTGACGGTAGCCCAGTATGACCTGTTCATCCAAGACGACGGGTATGCCAAGCCTGAATGGTGGGAAAATCTGGCCGCGAAAATCGAAGCGCCGCAAGATTTGCCAACCTTCAGCCGACCTGACCATCCGCGAGTCAACGTGACGTGGTACGAGGCGATAGCCTACTGTCGCTGGTTGAGCGCCCAAACCGGCAAAACCGTCACGTTGCCGACGGAACAGATGTGGCAGCGTGCCGCGCAGGGCGACTATAACCCCAAGTATCCGTGGGGCGCATGGGCGGAAAAACGCTGTAATTACGCTAAAAAACACAGCGGTACGACGCCCGTCACGCTGTATGAGGGTAAGGACAAAGGCGACAGCCCGTATGGCGTGGTCGATATGGCCGGGAACGTGTGGGAATGGTGTATCACGGCCTATGATACGGGCGATAACGATATTTCAAACGAGGTCTTCAGAGTGATGCGCGGTGGGTCGTGGAATGTTGACGCTGAACGCGCCCGCGCCAGTTATCGGCGTCGATTCAATGCAAACGACAGCGGCAGCAATTTCGGCTTTAGGGTAAGCGCTGCCAGAGTCTGAAGCGTCTGGCGTCCAACGAGGCGAAATCGACCCCTAGAACTTAACTTGGTGCATAAGGGACGGCATTCTTGCTCGTCCGTTTTGGCGTCCAATTTACGATAAATCGCCTAGATTTTTTCAAACACGACCAAATGTGACAGCCCAAACGTATCCAGCGGCGTCCCCTCGAATTTATAGAGTGTATCGCGGATGAGCTTACCGGCCTTGCCGAGGCGGGCGATGATGTTGTCATAACCGCCGTAAACTCGGCTGTGATGCACGATTTTTAGCGGTAGACCGTCGGCCATGCGCCGGAGGCCGCGTTTGGTATAGGCTCGGACGTGCGGCGCGAGTTTGTCCCGCAGCACGTCAGGCAGATAATTGATCAGCGGCGTGTTGCCGAAATGATATTCCCCGCGCCAGTAGTGGCCGTGCGTCTCGAACGGATACCAACGGTTGGGGCAAAACATCACGATACGCCCGCCGATACGGGCGACTCGCGCCATTTCGGATAGGGCGGCGCGGTCATCAAGGACGTGTTCAATCACCTCATGGCTGAGGATGGTGTCAAACGTATTGGACGGGTAGGGCAGATGCTCCGCCGCTGAAACCACCGCTGTGTTGACGCCGTTGTCGCGGGCGTCGATGACGCGGGGCAACTCGATGTCGATGGCCTCGACATGCGGGCTATAACGCTGCAAAAACTGCGAGGCGTACATCCCGACGCCACAGCCGTCCACCAAAATCTGTGCGCCGTCTAATTTCGCCCATAGCGCAATCATCTGTAGGCGGCGTTCTTGCCCGGCGCGCCAGACATAGCTCGGTTCACCGCGCTGCGCGGCCAGTTCTGAGGGCATCGTAACCTTTTTCTACAGGGCGACCCACGGGCAGCCCCTACAAATCGACGTTAAGACGCCCATTGTACGGGTGCGGCGGGCGATGGTCAACGTGTGAGCGAACGCTGAGGGAAGACATAGCGGTGCGCGGGCGTATCGTGCTGCTCTAAGGCGAGAGCGTTGGCGCGCTCGAACAGCTTGTGAGCGTCGCAGACGCGCTCGGATTGGTCTTTGGTCGGTTCGGCAGAATAAACCACCAGCGTGGCGGCCTTGCCCCCGACATACACCACTAGCCAGCCTCCGCGCAGTTGACGCTTGATTAGGCCCTCCGTCGCCTGACCGCTGGTGATGCTGATCAAGATCGAGGCCATATCGCGCGCGGAATCGCCGGGGATTTTGCCGTGCAGAAATACCGGCTCTTTCGCGCCCAAGCGCAGCGTCGTGACCAACATCGGCTGGGCGGCGTGATATTGGTGCAGATACGAGGTTACGCCCGGCGCTGCTGCCCGCTTCCATGCGTCAGTGGTGGCGGTGGGGTTCATCTCGATCATGCGCTCTAAAATCGCTTTTTGATCGCTATAGTGGGAATAAATAGCCTCGAATTGCTCGTGGTTAATTTTGCCCGCATTATACTCCACCGCCAGACTTTCCATCTTCTGGCGGATATGCTCTAATGACTGTTGAGGTGATTGTGGGGTTGAAGATGGTTCATCCATAATTTTGTGCGCCTCTTTCGTCGCTAAAAGCGCGTCATACCATCAATTTCTGGAGCGTGTTCCAGCCGCTTTTGTCTGGAGTTTTCATGATAACCAATTATACCCATTTTGGCCTGATTTTCACCGCGCAAGATGTAAAAAACGCGCAAATTTCTCGCGACCAAGCGCCGTATGCCGCGGCGTGGGCGCAATTTGAGGCCATGCAAGTCTCGCCAGAATTACAAAATACCCCTGCGGGCGCGTGCGTTTATGACGCCCTGCGCTGGCGTTTGTTGGGGGATGTCGAGGCCGGTGTGCGTGCGCTGGGCGCTCTTGTCCTCTTATGGGAATTTGTGAGTACCGAGTCAACCCCTTATGTTAACTGGTTAAAGACATGGTTGGGGACGGTTCAAGCGTATGAGTGTTTGCGCGACCACCCGGCCTATGAGTCGAATTTACATCGCAGATTGTACGAAGCGGCTTCTCAATGGGCTGGGGTGCTTACCCCACAGCCTTCTGAGGATTCCATCCCACAAAATAACGCTTGGCTGTGCGCGGTCAGGATGGCGGTGGGCGTCGCTTTAGATGATTCCGCGCTGGTCGAGTCCACCGTGGCGGAGGTGCGCGCCATCATTGACAGTATCCACCCAGCGGGCTTCATCCCCCGGGTGATTAACCCCAAACCGACTGACCCGACCAATTTTCTGGATAGCTTGCAGACCATCCACGGCTTAACCCTCGCCACAGAAATTGCCGCGCACGCCGGAATCGACCTGTGGGGGCATCAGAAGCGCAGTGTGTCGCTGATGACGGCGGCGTTTTACCCGTTGTATTACTACTACTACCCAGAAAAATGGAAGTGGGGCGAGGGCTTGACGTTTGAGCAGTCGCAGGGCGCAATCAAATCCGCCGCCGGGTATTTGGAAATCGTCAATCGGCGGCGTCCCAATGTCCATGCCGTCAAGATGATTTTGGCCGAGTTGCGCCCAGTCATAGACCTGACCTGTGGTGGTGCGTTGACCCTGACGCACCAGCCTTCACGACCCCAAAAACGCGGTTGGTTTGGGCGATAATCCATGGGATGTTCGCTGTCCAAAATCGCATCTGCTGCCCAAAATCGGAGGTATAGAAATGACCCACCATTTCACATCACTGAACGACACCCACGCCGAGGCGCTATCGGCCATCGTCGGCGCTGACAACCTCAGCCGACGCGGGGCAGACCTCGACCTGCACAACCGAGATCAATCGCGCCATCCGATGGGCAACGCGCAAGCCGTGGCTTGGCCGCACACCGCGGAACAAATCGCGGCGGTATTGAAATACTGCAACGCCGAGCGTATCCCGGTCACGCCGTGGGGTGTCGGCACATCGCTAGAGGCTAATCCACTGGCGCGCTATGGTGGCGTCTCGCTCTCAATGGAAAAAATGACGCGCATCATCGAAGTTCACGGCGACGATTTTCAAGTCACAGTCGAGCCGGGCATCGGGCATAAAGACCTCAACGCCCACTTGACGCGCTTTGGCCTGTTCTTCCCGCCTGACCCCGGCGCAAACGCCACCATCGGCGGGATGCTGGCGAACAACGCCGCCGGTATCCGCACCGTCAAATATGGCGCGAGCAAGGACAATGTGCTGAAGATGCAAGTCGCGCTGGCCGACGGACGGCTGATTTGGGTCGGGTCGCGCTCCATTAAGCAATCGTCGGGCTATGACTTGCTGCACCTGTTCGTCGGCAGCGAAGGGACGCTGGGCGTCATCACACAAGCGACCTTGAAGCTCGTGCCTGTGCCGACGCTGATGAGCGCCGTGATCGCGTCGTTTCCGTCCGTCGCGGCGGCGGTAGAGGCGGTGGTGGCCGTGCGCGGCAGCGGGCTTGATCCGGCGGCATTGGAGTTCATTGACGCCAAGCAATCGGGTTTACTGCGCGACCATGCCGGGGTAGACCTTGAGGAAAAACCGACGTTGCTGATGGAATTCCATGCGCTCATCCCAGAGGCGTTGGAATACGGGCTGAGGCAGGTGCGTGAGATTTGCGAGGGGTTGGGCGCGACACGCATCAAGACGACCACTGATAATGCCGAACGTACCAAACTCTGGTCGGTGCGCCACCACGCCTATGAGACGTTAGTGCGACTGCATCCCGGCTATACTTTTTTGATTGACGACGTGGCCGTCCCAATCAGCCAATATCCGGCGCTGATTGGCTATGTTGAGGACTTGGTGGCGCAGCACGGCATCCGCGCCTACATGAAGGGTCATGCGGGCGACGGCAACATCCACTGCGAATTCCCGTATAAAGACGCTAACGAATTAAAAGTTGTTGAGAAAATCAACGATTTGATTGTGAGCAAGGCGATTGAGTTGGGCGGGACGGCCACCGGCGAACACGGGGTAGGCACAGGCAAAGCCCACCACATGCCGCACGAGCATGGCGAGGCGTTGGAGGTCATGCGGGCGATTAAAGCCACGCTTGACCCCAACGGTATCTTGAATCCGGGCAAAATCTTTCCAGAAGAGCAGTGATGAGTTTAGATGGCTTCTTATCACTGCTCCCAGTTCTTAGAAATCGAGTTCTTCCTCGTAGCCTTCATCGTCTTCATCGTCTTCAACCTCATCCTCGTCGTCACCGTACAGGTCAACGTCGTCCTCGTCTTCATCGAGGTCTTCATCGTACCCGGCTTCGTCGGGGTCTTCATCAAGGTTGAAAATCAGGTTGAGGTTGATACCAATCTCATCATCCTCGTCATCGAGTTCGTCGTCGATGTCCTCGGTATCCTCTTCGAGAGGGTCGAGTTCGTCGTCGAGTTCATCCGGTAATTCGCTATCCACCATCATGGTGGACAAGAGGTGAGCTGCGCGGCTCAGACGTGCGTTGTCCATGTAAAAAATTCCCGTGACTTGTTGCGTAATCGGGCGGTATTTTAGCTCAGGTCACGGACTTGTCTATGGTCTTTCGCGCACGAGTTTCAAAAACAGGGCGTGAATCCGCAGATCGTCGGTTAACTCTGGGTGAAAAGCCGTCGCCAGCAGGTGATCTTGACGCGCCGCGATGATTCGCCCGTCGTCCAAACTGCCCAAAATTTCGACCCCCGCACCGGCTGAAGTGGCGATGGGGGCGCGGATGAAGATGGCGTGGAAATTGCCCCCTTCAAGCCCTTTGATGGGCAGGTCGGCTTCAAAGCTATCCACCTGACGGCCAAAAGCGTTGCGATTTACCGTGATGTCCATCACGCCCAGAATCGGCTGACGGTCATGTCCAATGTCCTTTGCCAAGAAAATCATACCCGCACATGTCCCCCAAGTGGGTTTAGATTTCGCAAACTCGCGCAGCGGGTCGATTAAGCCGTATTGTACGGCCAATTTGCCGATGGTGGTACTTTCACCACCGGGCAGGATCAGCGCGTCGAGTCCTTCCAATTGCCCCGGCAGTCGGACTTCGATCCCGTGTGCGCCGAGTTTGTCTAAAGCCTTGATGTGTTCGATAAATGCGCCTTGCAGCGCGAGGACGCCGACCTTCATGAGTGATTCACCTTGTTAAACGGAACACATTTAAGCCTATGACAGCACGGGTAAGGATTCAAGATGAGCATGAGTCCAACTTGGGTGCATTTCAGGTTAGTGCAAAATCCCCACGTTGGCGGGCGCACACATGGGTGCGCCCCTACCAACAACCACCGGCGGATGGGTAGGGGCGACAGCGTGCTGCGCCCATTTGTATCCCCCCGCCCGCCATGCAAAAACCTGAAATGTACCCGAGTCCAACTTGATAGGTTGGCAAACGACCAGAATCGGTCTAAACTTGCGGGGTTCAACGCATAACATTCTCACACCCCTAGGAGTGCCGAGGCTATGACCACAATTTGGCATCTGCCACGTATAGAACTGCTCGACCTCTCGAAATACCGCGAGCAACGCCCCGTCGCGCTGCTGACCGGCAAACGGTCATGGCAGGCGGTCAACACGATGGTACGGCTGCCGGTGGTCGTTCAGGCCGAACCGGAAAGCCTAGACCGCGATTATCTGGACGACCTCGCGGGCGGAATGCCCAAGCAGGCAGCCGCGATTTACGCCATCGGCGGCGGCGTCGTGGCCGACGCCGCCAAGTATATGGGCTATAAAGCCAAGCTGCCCGTCGTACTCATCCCGACGGCTTTGAGCGTGGATGGGTTTTTCTCGTCCAGCGCGTCGCTACGTGAGAGCAACGGCGGCGGTTTCTATGTCGAGACCGGCCCCGCCGAAAGAGTCTTGATTGACTGGGATGTCATCAGCGCCGCGCCCAAGCACATTCGTGGCGCGGGCATCGTGGAGCTTCTCAGCATCACCACGGGCATCCTCGATTGGAAATATGCCGCCGACAAAGGCAAGAACACGCCGGAAGAACGTTTCCAAGAGTGGGCAGCGCGTTTGGCGGCGGGGATTGGTACACGCGCTTACGCTATCGCGCAAGGCATCGGTGACGGGAAGATTGTCGCGCTGCGTGAACTACTCGACTTGATTTGCATGGAAGTGCGTCTGACGACTCAACTTGGTCACACCCGCCCGCAAGAAGGCAGTGAGCAGTATTTCGCCCAAGCCATGCAAAGTCGCCTCTCCAACCTTAGCCGCCTGCCGTACTCCGAACTGCTGGGGCCGGGCATTTTGTTGTCGATGGTATTGCATGGTCAAGACGCCAAGAATATCGCTCTCATCCGTCAGGTGATGGAGTCGGCGGGCATACGCTTAAACCAACTCGAGTCGCAAGATATTGTTGACACCATGATTGGGCTGCCCGCTTTTGTCAAGAAAAACGGCTTACCGTATGGCATCCTCAACGACGCCGACCTCAGCCCAGACAAGGTGCGTGAGGTGGTCAGGGCGGCAGGGCTTTAAGAGAGTAGGCCTGATAAGTCCTGAGTTATGGGTAAAATGTTGTGTTTGGCGGGCGCACACATGGGTGCGCCCCTACGAACCACACGGTTTTCGTAGGGGCGACAGCGTGTTGCGCCCATTTGCACCAAGTTAAGGATTTCACCTTGTTGGATGCCAAGACGACGGCATTCTTGCTGTCCGTTTGCCGATTCAGGCGATAATGTGCAACGGACAGCCACTTTAAACGGCTTCAGCCTCTGACGTCGTACTGGTACGACATCAAAACGGACTTAACTTGGTGCATCGCTTAACCCACCCGCGCACACCGAAACCCGACATCGCCAAACGACACGGATGGGTACTCGCTACTGCGATAATTCAGGCGTACATGATCCAAACCCCTGTCCCACGAACCGCCTTTTAGGACGCGCTTATCCTTGCCCTGTATGGTCGCGCTCCCGCTAAAATAATCGGTGAGACACCATTCCCAGACATTCCCCAGCATATCCGTGACCTGATACGGGCTGTCGCCTTTGTCTGCGCCTTGATAGGTCGTGACCGGAGTCGTGCCGCCGTCCTCAACCCCGCCCAGCCAATTGCAGCGGCCTTCCTCCCATACATCGCCCCACGGATAGAACCTGTTATCGTCGCCTTGTGCGGCGCGCAACCATTGCCCTTCGCTGGGCAGTTGGATAAGTTTACCAGTCTTGGCGCTGACCCAGCGACAGTAGGCCACCGCTTCAAACCAAGTGACATTCACACGCGGATGGTCTGCCGCGCTGAATTCTGGTAGAGGTTCAGGCGCGTCAATCCGGCGCGCCAACCCAGCCCACCACGCCGCATTTTGATAGCCATCGTCTTGGATGAAGGCCGCATAGTGCGCCACCGTCACCGGATATTTGGCGATTTCAAAGGCTGGGACATCAACGATGTGCGCTTCCCATTTCTTCAAAAAAGACAATACCCCTTTCCGGCTCACAACCCTGTTCACCGTGGTTTGCCCCGCCGGAATCACGATCCACGCATCAAGCATCTGTTTATCCCTTTACCCGAACCGGTAAACGGTCTACGGCGGGTTTTAGAGTTGAAGCCGCCCCGTCGCCAGCAAAATCAAGACGACGAACACAATCACCACCAATAAAGTCAAGATAGCTAAAATCATGCGCTCGAAGGCGCTCATTGAGCCGAAAAAGCCGGGGCCTGCTGCCTTTTTCTTAGCGGCCTTCTCTTTCTCCTCATCCTCATTCGGGTCTTCCATAGAACTACGGCGGAGATCATCTAACACGGCTATCCTCCTCATACCAGCATCATTTGTCAGCGATTGTAACACGATTGGATTTTTCTGGTGCAGATTATCCGGTTGCGTTAGGGCGTAAACCGCGTACAATTTATAAATGACCGCTGCTCGTAGCGACGAGAACAGGAGACTTCAAATCCCCCATGCCCCGCATTCCCTTCCTCCAACGCATCGACTGCGACCTACCCCTCCTCGGAGATGGCGCGATGGGGACTCAGCTTCACAAAGCTGGGCTACCCATCACCAGCAGTTTTGATGTCATCAACCTGACCAATCCCGATCAAGTTTACGCCGTCCACAAAGCCTATATCGACGCGGGCGCAGAATTGATTGAGACCAATACGTTTGGCGCGAATCACTTCAAACTCAGCGAACACGGCTACGGCGACAAAGTGGCCGAGGTCTGCCGCGCCGCCGTCGACATCGCCCAGCGCGCCATCGCGGACAGCGGGCGCGAGGATGTCTATCTGGCCGGGTCGGTTGGGCCATTGGGACCCAAAATGCGCCCGTTTGGATCAATCAGCAAAGAGGACGCTCGCGAGGCGTTCGCTGAACAAATCCGCGCCCTTGCCGAGGCGGGTGTCGATGTGATCTTGCTAGAGACTTTTGCCGACCATCACGAGTTGATGGAGGCATTGGGCGCAGCCCGTACTGTCGCCCCAACCCTGCCGCTCATCGCGCACGCGACGTTTGCCGGGGATGACCGCACGCTGTCCGGCTTCACCCCGGCGCGGGTCGCGTATGACTTGTACCGGGCGGGCGCAGATGTCTTGGGCGTCAACTGCTCCGGCGGACCGTCCCAGTTGGCAGCTGTGCTGCAAACCATGCGGACGTGCGTCCCGAAAGCGCGCCTATCCGTCATGCCTAACGCCGGTTTCCCGGAATCGGTTGGCGGGCGCGTGATGTACCCGGCCACGGCGGAATATTTTGGCGATTATGCCTTGACCTTCCAGACGCTCGGCGCACGGGTGATTGGCGGGTGCTGTGGCACGACGCCGGAACACATCAGCGCCATGCGCCGCGCCCTAGACGACGCCCGCGATGGCTTGCGAGACTTCCCGGCCATTCAATTTTTGGAGCAGCCCAGCGCCGAGGAATCGGGGCCGATTTTGCGCCCCACCGACCTCGCAGAACGCTTGCTGGCGGGCAAATTCACCGTCACGGTGGAGATGTCACCGCCACGCTCGTTCAATATCGAAAAACTCGTCCGCAGCGCACGGTTGCTCCGTGACGCGGGCGCGCACATCTTGGACATCGCCGATACTCCGGCAGCGCGGATGCGGATGTCCCCTTACGCCGCCGCCCATCTGATTCAGGCCGAGGTTGGTGTCGAGACCGTGCTGCACTTCCCGACCCGTGGGCGGAATCTCCTGCGGATTCAGGGCGATTTGCTGGCCGCGCACGCCATGGGCTTACGCAACGTGTTCGTGACGATGGGCGACCCGACTAAGATTGGCGATTACCCCGACGCCAACGACAGCTACGACATCGTTCCGAGCAAGCTGATTACGCTGATTAAGCACAGCATGAACAACGGCGTGGACCAAGCCGGCAACAGCATCGGCGCACCCGCAGGGTTCTTGGTCGGCTGTGCGTTGAACATGGGCGCGGACGACCTCGACCACGAAATCAAGATATTGGGCAATAAACTCAGCGCTGGGGCAGATTTTGCGCTGGGTCAGCCAGTGTTTGAACCGTGGCGTATCGAACGCTTCTTGAATCGCTACGAGGAAATCAACGGGGAATCGTTCAAGCTACCGGTCTTAATCGGCGTGATGCCGCTGTACAGCCTCAAACACGCGCAATTTTTACACAACGAAGTCCCGGGCATCACCATCCCAGAGTCGATCTTCAAGCAACTGGAAGACGCGGGCGAGGACGCACCGATGACCGGAGTCGCCATCGCCCAAGACCTGCTGCGCGCTTGTGCGCCGTTGGTGGCCGGGGCCTATGTCATCCCGTCATTTGGCAGATACGAACTAGCGGCGGAAGTCGTGTCAGCGATTCCGGTCACGGCCTAGAAACAGTGATGACCGACGATGCGCTGACCGTCAGCCAAATTACCGCGCAAATCAAAGACGTGCTAGAGGGGAGTCTGTTGCTGCGAAACGTCTGGGTGCAAGGCGAAGTCAGCAATGCCCGCCAATATGCCAGCGGACACTGGTACTTCACGCTCAAAGACGGCGAGCGCGCCGCGTTGAAAGCCGTCATGTGGCGCGGCACAGCCTCCGGCCAACCCATCGCGCCGGAAAATGGTAAGTCGATTTTAGCGCGGGGCAAAGTCACCGTCTATGAAAAAAGCGGTGAGTATCAGCTTCAGGTCGAACAACTCCGCCCGCTGGGGATTGGCGACCTGTACGCTCAACTGGAGGAGGTCAAGGCGCGCCTGATGGCCGAAGGCCTGACCGACCCCGCCCGCAAGCGTGATTTGCCCGCGCTACCGTGGCGCATCGGCGTCGTGACCTCACCAGACGCGGCGGCCTTCCAAGATGTGTTGAACGTGTTACGGCGCCGTTTTTCGTTGGGTGAGGTGATTTTATCGCCGACTCAAGTGCAAGGGGCAGACGCGCCAGCCCAAATTGTGCGCGCTATCGGACGGCTGAACACGGGCGATGTCTGCGATGTGATTCTAATTTGTCGCGGCGGGGGCAGCATTGAGGATTTGTGGGCGTTCAATCACGAATCAGTGGCGCGGGCGGTAGCCGAGTCCGATGTGCCAACCGTCACCGGCGTCGGTCATGAAACCGATACCACGTTAGTCGATTTCGTCAGCGACTATCGCGCTCCAACCCCGTCCGCCGCCGCCGAATATATCACCCGTTTGGCCGTCGATTTGCCCGCTTATGTCGAGAATTTCCGAGCCGAGTTGGATGACTCAATAGCAAGGCGCTTAGATTTTCTGGGCGAGGGGGTGGAGTACGCTATACACCGGATGCAGATGAAATCGCCAGAGCGCGTCATCCAAAACACCCGCCAAACTGTTGACCGGTTGACTGACCGGCTCACGTCACGCTTGGATGCGCGCCTGAATTTATCACGCGAACGGGTCACATCCGAAGCACGGGCGTTAGAGGCGGCCAATCCGACGGCGCTCTTGGCGCGGGGATTTGCGTTGGTGCGCGTAGCCGCGACGGGTCAGGTTGTACGCGCCGTCGGACAGGTCGGGGTCGGCGAAGAAATCACGGTACAAGTCCAAGATGGGCGCTTCAACGCCCGCGTTGTTGAAGAGGGGCGGTTATTATGAGCGATGAAACCCAAGACATGACTTTTGAGCAAGCCTTCAGCGCCTTACAAGCCACCGTTCAGCGGCTTGAATCCGGCGAACTGACGCTTGAGGACTCGGTGTCGTTATACGAATTGGGGCGGACGTTATCGGCGCGCTGTCAAACATTGTTGGACGCGGCAGAATTGCGCGTCAAGCGCGTGGATGAATAATAAGCGGATAGGCGGACGCCCCGTGGGGCGTCCGTACAGGAATAAACCGTGATTTAGGAAGATAGTAGGGGCGAGGCTTGCCTGACCGTTTTGGCGTCAAACAAGGCGAAATCGCCCCCTAAAATCTTTAACGAGGTGCTTATGGGGTCGCCTTTAGGGTTGCAACATCAAGCGCGAGGCCGCTGCCGCCTCAACTGCGGCGCGACCAAATAGCATCGGCTTGTACTTGAGGGTTGACCACAGTGGGATGAGGTCGGCGTAATGCTCGCTGAACGGATGACCGCTCTGCCCCGTCGTGTTCATATTTTCGCTAGCGTCCCAATCTGACAGGTCGGCAATCATACGGAACGACGCGCCGCTGACCATATCGAAGCTGGTCATGCGCCAATTGGCCGCGTTGACCGTGCCGGTGCTGCCCCCAACCGGCGCGCTACGATTAACGATGTTCTCAATCAGGTCAATACCGCTGGCTCCCAACGGATTGCTGACGAATACGGCTTGGTGCATCTCGCCCCATGACCACTTGCTCAGATCCGTCCCGAACTTGGCATCCCCCCAAGCCAACGCACGGGTAAGTGCGGCGGTCAAGGTTTCATCGCGGGTTTCAACGGTGGCATCCTCAGTGGACTGATTATCCCACCACAGATTATCCGGCTCATCGAGTAAACCGGTCAGCGCCCACTGAGTACGTGATCCCGAACCCACCGTCGGCAAATCCGCGTTTTCGAGTTGATCGTTGAAGCTGGCGTTAATCAACTCAAAGAAGGTCGCGCCCCATAACGCTGCCGCCGGGCTGTCGGCATCGGCTTGTAAATCCCACGCCACCAACAGGTCACGGGCTTGGTCGAGGCGCGAGCCGTCCTCTAACGCCAAGTCACGGTAATACGGGATGACCGCCTCGGCAATCCCGACCCAATTATCGCCCTGAATGGCCTTAAACGTATCACGGGTGTGCTGGTCAGTCGCTTCTAGCATCGACGTGATTTGCAAGCCGCGATAGCCATAGTCCCAGTTCAAGCCAATTACAGCATTGATGTCCGCGCCGTATTCGTCAGCCAACTCTGCCGCCAATTGGTCATAATATTCCGGCACGACCAATGCCTCATTCGCGCTGTGAATCCAACCGCGTTCTGGGTTATAAATGCGCGGCAGCAGGTCAAACGGGATGTAGCCCAGCCACGCCGTCGCGCTGGTCGAACCGTCTTGAATCCTAAGGCCGTCATTGACCGCCGGGCGCACCGGGATCAGGCCGGGGGTCTGATAGCCGATATTGCCATCCACGTCGGCGTAAATCATGTTTTGCGATGGCCCCGCGAAGTAGGATAGTGCGTCGCGGAATTCTTCAAAGTTACCAGCCTTGTTCAGCTTGACCAGTGAGGTGAACAGTTGTGTGGGGTCGTGCGCCGTCCAACGGATCGCCACCGGTTCGGCATTGAAGCCCAACGGCTTGCCGTCATCTCCTACCCCATTATCGTTCATAATCGGGCCGAGGACGGTCTGGCGAATTTGGATGGCATAAGTCTCGTCGCCGTCACCGACGCGAATGGTCTCATCTAGGACGGTCATATCCAGCATTTCGCCGTCATATTCATATTGCAGCGGATTGTCCGGGTTGACTTTGATGCTGTACAAGTCCATCACGTCCGGGCCGACGTTGGTGAAGCCCCATGCGATACGAGCATTATGCCCAATCACGATGCCGGGAGAGGGGACAAAGGAATAGCCGCGCACATCGTAAGGGCATTCGGCGCTAACCGGCTGACAGTGTAATCCGATCTCGTACCAAATCGACGGCATTTGCAGGCTGAGGTGCGGGTCATTCGCCAACAGCGGCTTGCCCGTGGTCGTCAAATCGCCAGACACGACCCAGTTGTTGCTGCCAATCCCGTCGCCCTGACCGAACATGAAGCGCGTTCCGGGTGCGATATTGCCCGCCAATTGATAGGCCGCTGGACTCAATGTGACGGTGGAGGCCACTGCTGGACGAGCATGGGTAGTGATGATGTCCAGCGGCGCACGCTCACCGATGGGCAAGTCATCCGCGGTCACGATGGTCGGCATGGTGTCGAACGGATACGGCGGGGTGAGTTCGGTGTATTGCTCCGGCGTCAGCCCGTCTGACCACTCTTGAAACTCAAAATCTTCCATCTGGTCAGACAAGTCCCACATCATGACCTTGCCCCACACAATCGAATCGACAGCCGTCCACGGTTTGACAGTGATGTTGACGCCAGTCACGCCTAAAAGCGAATATTCCATCGCCAAGTCGCCGGGAGCGCGACTGCTGATATAGGCATTCACGCCGTTGGCGAAAGCATCCAGATAGGCGATGGTTTCGGCGTCGTAAGTGTTTTCATACTCGTACTGCGCGGCGCGATACCATCCGATGGTGCGGATGAACAAATCGCTGCTCAGGGCGTTTTCATTGCCGCCGGTCAATTCTTGGATGCGCCCCGCCCCGACATGGCGGGCGAATTCCATCTGCCACCAGCGGTCTTGGGCGTGGGTGTAGCCCTGTGCAAAGAATAGGTCAGAAGTGTTGGTGGCGTAGATGTGCGGGACGCCATAGCTGTCGCGCAGTATTTCTACTGGGGCGGTCAACCCTTTGACGGTCAATGTGCCGGTCTGTTGGGGTAAGGGGCCGCGTGTGACTTTTAGGACGACCACGCTGCCGACGATCACCAGTAGCACAATCACCACCAGCAATCCCAATAAAATATATCGCAAAGCTTTCATTTAGCGCTCCTCATCCAAATATCAAAACCCAATACTCATTTGGGTGCGAGAGATTTTAGACCCATCTTGTGTTAAACGCTAATCCAAAATGCGCTGATAAGCATCAGTCCATTACATTCTGACAACCATGCCATCGGCTGTTTGATGAGGGCGCTTCCCAGATGACGCGGCGGCTGACATCCTATTTGTCGTCCAACGGCGGCGCTTCAACCATCGACCTGCTGGGCATCACCGACCCTAGTCACGGCCTATCAAGGCGCGGACAAAGGCGACGGGGAAAAACCTGCCGCAGATCGTTTACCCGTTCCGGTAGACGGTCAGAGATGAGTGTAGGTGAGAGCTTATTTGCAAACGGACGGTATTTTACCATCCGTTTGCTTTCAATTCATTATTGCGCTCATGTATTTCTGGTGGGGTTAGTCCGTGAGTCGCTACTTGAGTCATCGTAGGTGTGTGATGATACATTTTTTGTAACTACTCAGCCCCACATGCACCAAGTGAAGGATTTTTAAGGGTTGATTTTGCCTCGTTGGACGCCAGACGCTAAAGCGTCCGTCTGCCGATTCAAGCCCCCTGAAGGGGACTGTAAGGTGAGAATTTGTAACGAGCAGCCGGCTTTAGTCGGCTTCAAAAGGGTAGCCGGAGGCTTCA
>Ga0105046_10002079_pt1 | contig 31461 bp, 27 predicted proteins | sample MAT03_FD_78385 | JGI IMG/M metagenome (GOLD analysis project Ga0105046, IMG submission 78385) | Freshwater microbial communities from Lake Fryxell liftoff mats and glacier meltwater in Antarctica - MAT-03 (megahit assembly) | ecosystem: Environmental > Aquatic > Freshwater > Ice > Liftoff...
GAACCGTTTTCTCCATCATTTTCGAGAAGCCGTTTTTGGTACTATTGCGCGAAGGGGAAAAGGAGAGCGGAAATGCCAGAATCCTGTCCCTGCTGAAACTGCTGGGACTTGATACTCGAGCGGTGAAAGAATCTGAGTTGGACAGACTATCCTTGGACGAATTCGGTCTTCGATTGCTCGCTCCCGTGGCTTGGTGCGATGTGCGAGAACGGCTGACTATGTGGCGCGATCGTTCTATCCAATTCCTAGATGAAGCCCTCGACACAGGGAACCCCAAGTGAGGTTGTCCCGCCTGGAGAGACCGTTTGGCGGCTTGGCTAAGGTGGATCGGTGTTGTTTCTACGCCGCCAGTTGCTCCGTCATTTCCGCCATTGCATAGACTTCGTCGGCCGTCCTGCCAGCGAAGGTTGAGTGCGGGCGTCGCTGGTTGTATTGGTCGATCCAGGAACCGATGCCGCTGCGCGCCTCGCTGCCGTCTCGAAGGCGCTGAGGAAGACGCGTTCGTAATTGAGGCTGCGCCACAGCCGCTCGATGAAGACGTTGTCCATCCAGCGGCCGCACCCGTCCATGGAGATGCGAATCCCGACGTCCTTCAGCGTCGACGTGAACGCGAAGCTGGGGAATTGGGCAAATTCAATCGGTCGTCGCAACACCTCAATCATGGAGGTGTTTATGGGACGACCCGCTGGGTGGATGCAGAAGTTGACGGGGCGAGGCGCAATGCACTCGCCAGGTGCGCCGTCGCTTCGGTGTGAGATCGAACGACGATTTTTGGGAACAGATCGGGTGACGTCCCAGGATGTGGTGTAGCTGAGTAGCGCCGTAGTCATCGGCGCTTTCCGGTAGGGTTCAGGTTGCAACACCGACCCCAGAAAGTCTGCTCTGGCGGAGAATGTGCATCAAGAAGTTGTCTGGGTCTCAGACCGTGCCGCCAAGTGACCCTTCCAGCTCAGCCATCTCCTGCCCACCAGCCATCAGATCTTGCAGTTCTTCCGATGTGATCTGACCGCGTTCTGCGGTGCCCAAGGTCTTACCGCGATTGAGCACAGTAAACCGATCTCCCACCGCCATAGCATGACGCACGTTGTGGGTGATGAAGACGACCGAAATGCCCTTTTTGCGTACCCTGTCCACTGTGGACAGCACGTTTGCCGTCTGCCGTACGCCAAGGGCCGAAGTCGGCTCGTCAAGGATCAGAACCTTGGCGCCGAAATGCACCGCGCGGGAGATGGCGACCGTCTGCCTCTCTCCCCCCGACAGGGTGCCCACCGCCTGATCCGGTCCGCGCAGGTTGATGCCCATCGCGCGCATTGCTTCCATCGTGATGCGGTTCGCCTTGTCGTGGTCGAACAGTTTGAAGGGACCAAACTTGCGCAAGGGCTCGTTTCCCATGAAGAAGTTGCGGCTGACCGACATGAGCGGGATCATCGCCAGATCCTGATACACCGTGGCAATCCCTGCGGCGATGGCATCACGCGGATCCTCGAAGCGCATTGGCGTGCCTTCGAACAGGATCTCGCCCGCCGTCGGCTTGTAGACCCCTGACATGGTCTTGATGAAGGTTGATTTCCCCGCACCATTATCGCCGAGCAGGCAATGACATTCACCCGGGTAGACTTGCACTGACACCCCGGCAAGGGCGATGACAGAGCCGAAGTGTTTCTCGATATTGCGCATTTCGATAAGGGGGGCCTGTGGCATTGTCATCTCAACGCTCTCCAGTAATCAGGCGACGAATGTAGGTGTTCAGGATGACAGCGCCCAGCAGGATGACCCCAAGGAACACCCGGAACAGCGAGCTTTCCACGCCCGCGAAAAACAGACCCTGTTGCACCACGCCAAAGATAAGCGCCCCAAGGGCAGCCCCAATGACCGACCCATATCCGCCGGTCAAAAGCGCCCCGCCAATGACAACGGCGATGATGGCCTCGAACTCTTTCAAAAGCCCGCGATCCGCGCCTGCGGAGCCAAACTCCATCACCTGGCAAGTGGCGAAAACCGTGGCGCAAAAAGCCGAGAACATGAACATCAGGATCTTCACGCGGTTGACAGGCACACCGACATAGCGCGCAGCCTGTGCGTCACCGCCACTCGCAAATATCCAGTTGCCAAAACGGGTGCGGGTCAAAAGGACATGGCCGAAGACCACCAGCACAATGGCCCAGACAATCAACATCGGAATCCCGTCCACAACGGGCTGACCTTTGTTGATGCCTTTCTCGAAGGTCGAGATCACGCCGGCATCGCCCAGCCAGACAAAGAACCCGGTGAGGATCTTGCCGCCAAACAGCCACGCCAGCGGATCACCAACGGCTGCATCAGACACACCACCAATAATTGTCTTTCGCTCGATGAGTTGGGGCAAAAAGATGGTGAAGCCGCGCAGGATGAACAAAAAGGCCAGCGTAACGATAAAGCTGGGAAGCCCGGTGCGGATGACAATATAGCCATTCAACGCGCCAATCGCGACACACAGCACAAAGGTGACAAGGATTGCACCCCATACCGGCCAGCCCAATGTGACCGACAGAATCGCGATCGACATGCCCGCGAAGCCGATCATCGAGCCAACCGACAGATCGAACTCTCCAGCGATCATCAAAAGGCAGGCGCCGACGGCGATGATCATGAACTGGGCAGAGACAATCGACCAGTTTAGCACACCCTGGATGTTGAACATGCCGCTGTCGGCCGCGAACAACAGAAAAAACGAAAAGACCGCGATTGTGCCAACGATTCCGCCAAGTTCTGGACGGATCAAGGCGCGGCGCAGGCCTGACATCTGCTTGACCCGCTCATCGGATATGGGCTTGGAATGTGCTGCATCGGCCATGCGGGCACTCCTTCGATCGAATTGTGAGTGGCGGTGCGGTATCAGATGACTAACGGGCGTGCGGACTGGTCCGCACGCCCGTTATCTTGAAGACTAGCGGTATTCGCCCGCAAAAGCCTCGACTTTGGTCAAGCCGTCAGCGGTGACGAAACCGGGGCCGGAGTTGATGTTGTTGCCCGGCAGAACGCCATAACGGTCGAAGTTCGTCAGAATCACAACTGGCAAATAGGCCTGCAGGAAGGGCTGCTGGTCGATGCCCCACTTGATGACACACGACTTGATGGCCTTCACGATCTCGGGACCAAGGTCATAGGTGCCGAAGTAGATATCGCCGGCCATGCCGTTTTCTTCAAGCGCCAGGATCGTCGGGTCGGCCGAGGTCGGCCCAAGCGTCAGTACGGCATCGGTATCGGGGTTAGCCGCAAGATAGGCCAGGACGCGGTTCTTGATTTCGGCCGGGTCCGTGCCTGCGTCGATCATCTGGCTGCCCAGCGGGATGCCCAGACCATCGGCGAAACCCTGGCAGCGCTCTGTCGACGTGGGCTGCACGATGAAGTGGTTCACACACAGAAACGAACTCACACCATCGGCCTTGGCCCGCAAGCCTGCGGCAAAGCCCGCTTCGCTTTCCGGCTGGCCGACATACATCAGCGAACCGACTTCGCGGGCCTGGTCCGCGGTGCCGGAGTTCATAATGATCACGTCGATGCCGCTGTCCACCGCTGCCTTGATCGGGCCTTTCAGAACATCGAAATCGGCCAGCGTCGTGATGATGCCATCAGGTTTCGAAGCCGCAACCTGATCGATGATGCGCGCCATGTCGGCCAGATCGCCGGTGGGCGGATTGCGGTATTCGACCGTAACACCCATCTGCTCGCCCGCAAGCGCCAAGCCGTTCTTGATCGTGTTCCACCAGCTGTCGCTGTCGGGCGCGTGGCTGACCAGAACGTAGCGCTCGCCTTCGGCATACGCGGCGGACGCACTGACAAATGCGCTTGCGGCAACCGCCGATGCGACGAAGACTTTGGAAATTCTCTTCATGAGGTCCTCCCTGACCGAGTTTTCAGCCCGCTGATATCCAATCCCAGCAGTACCAGCCGCACGCTAGCACGGATCATATTGTGCTGCAACCGTTTGCAATTCCGTTCAATGTTTCGCTGTTTGTTTTCGGGCGTTTGTTTGTATAGTGCCTCAAGCGACGTTGAGATAAGTGAGTATTTCATGGCAGTTACCATCAAAGATGTGGCCGAACGCGCGGGGGTGTCGCGCTCGGCCGTGTCCCGCACGTTCACTGTAGGCGCATCGGTGTCACCAAGGACGCGCATCAAGGTTGAAACGGCAGCAAATGCTTTGGGTTACGCGCCGAATGCCTTGGCGTCCAGCCTCAAGACCGGGCGCACCAAGCTGATCGGGCTGATTGTGAACAACTTTCGGAACCCGCTGATCCTTGAGGTTTTCGATCTGTTCACGCGCGGCCTGCAAGACCGGGGGTTGCGGCCGTTGCTGGTCAATCTCAGCGATGCAACCGATCCCGCAGCGTCGTTGCGAATGCTGCAGCAATACTCCGTCGACGGGGTGATCGTCGCCTCATCCACCTTGCAATCCAGCTTTGCCGAATCGTTCAAGAGTGCCGGGCTGCCGGTCGTTCATGCCTTCGGGCGCTATTCGGCCTCGCCCGATGTACATGTGGTCGGCATCGACAACGTCGCCTGCGGCCGGATGGCGGCCGACGCGCTGGTGCAGCGTGGCTACCGCCGCCTGGCCTTTCTGGGCGGGCCGGAAGCCGCCACCTCGACGCAAGACCGGGCGGCGGGATTCCTGGCCGCGCTTGGCGCGCACCCCGAAATCAGTGTGAACGTCAGTTTTGCGAGCGCCTACACGTTCGATGCGGGTCGGGCCGAAATGCAGCGATTGCTGGCCAGCCCCCCTGCCGAGGCTTACTTCTGCGGCGATGATCTGCTGGCCGTAGGTGCGCTGAGCACGATCGAAGAGGCGGGACTGTCTGTGCCTGGCGATATCGGCCTGATCGGGCTGAACGATATGGAAATGTCGCGCTGGCAGAACATTGGCCTGACCACGATCCGCCAACCCGTCGCGCAGATCATTGACGCGGCCATCGAGTTGGTGGTGACGACGATCGAGACCCCCGACCGTCATCCTGAAATCCGCCTTTTCCCCTGTCGGGTGATCGAACGGCGGACGTTGCGATAACGTCAACGAAACATTGGCGGCCGCGCATCCATCCACGTTCCGCCGGCGGATGCCGAGGCCACGGCCGTGTGCACCGCCGCCATCGACCGCAGGCCATTGGCGGCAGTAGGCAAGCCGTCGCGCGATGTTCCGCGAATGGCGTCGGCGAGGTCGCAGTAGATGTTGGCGACCGCCATCGGAAAGCCCTCGGGGTGCGCGATGGCGACCCTGCTGAGGCGCCTGGCGTCGTCGTAGAGCCCGCCCTCGCCCTTTTCCATGATCTGCGTGCGGCCGCCGACCGGCGTGTAGATCAACTGGTTCGGCTGTTCCGAAGCCCAGCGAAACCCGCCGGTTTCACCAAACACCTGAATGTCGAAGCCATGCTGGCGTCCGATGGCGACCGACGAGGTCCAAAGCCGCCCGACCGTGCCCTTGGACATGCGGAAGTTGACCATCGCATCATCCTCCAGCGCCCGGGACGGGATGGTGGAGGCGAAGTCGGCTGACAGCTTTTCAACCTCGTCGTCGCAGATGAAGCTCGCCATGTGCAGGGCGTGAATGCCGCAGTCGGCGAACTGGCCGGACACGCCCGCCATCGCCGGGTCATAACGCCAGCGGACGCGGGGGTTGTCGGCATCGGTCGCGTCGCCGTGATGGCCGTGACTGAAATTGGTCACCACCAGCCGCACCCGGCCGATATCGCCCGCCCGCACCATGGCGCGGGCCTGCCTGATCATCGGATAGGCCGAATAGCAGTAATTCACCGCGCAGATCTTGCCGGTTCTCGCCGCGACGCGGACGATCTCTTCGCCCTCTTCAACCGTCATCGTCATGGGCTTTTCGCAGAGCACGTTGAACCCGGCTTCAAGGAAAGCTCTGGTGATTTCGAAATGGGTCGAATTGGGGGTGGCGACGGTCACCAGGTCCACCCGGTCGGGCCGGTTCCGTTCGCCCGCCAGCATTTCCGTCCAGTCGCCATAGGCGCGGTCCGCGGACACGCCCAGACGCATGGCGTAGTCGCGCCCGACGGCAGGGCGATGATCCAGCGCACCGGCGGCCAGTTTGAAATGGCCGTCAGCCACTGCGCCCAGACGGTGTGCCGGACCGATCTGACTGCCCTCACCGCCACCGATCATGCCCCAGTTCAGTTTTGCCATGGTGGAGGTCCTCTAGAAGCCGATGGATTTGAGATAGTCGCGGTTCTTCCGCGCGTCGTCGATCGGGCTCACGTCCAGCGTCGGGTCACAGTCCTGCTCGACCGTGCACCAGCCCTCGAATCCGGCGTCCAGCAGGATCTGCCGCACGGCGGGAAAGTCCACGTCGCCCTGCCCGAGGTTGCAGAAGATCCCCTGCCCGCACGCGTCGTAGAAGCCGGTGCTCTTGGCGATGGCGTCGGCCTTCACCACCGGGTCGATGTCCTTGAAATGCATGTAGGAGATGCGGCTGATGTGGCGGCGCATGAAGGCAACGGGATCATAGCCCGCATAGGAATGATGGCCGGTGTCGAAGCAGATTTTCAGGTGATGCTCGTCCACCTCGTCCAGCAGTCGCTCCAATTCCGGTTCAAAGTCGATGAAGCCCGCGGCGTGGGCATGGATGCCGACAGTAAGGCCATAGTCTTCGGCCCCCAGCTTTGCCACCGTGGCGATCCGGTCGCGGAAGGCGCCCCATTCCGCGGCGTCCATCTGCTCGGCCGCATCGGCCCGGCCCGCGGTCGGCGCGCGACGCGGCGAGATGCTGTCGATCAGCACCAGATGCCTTGCGCCATGTGCAGTAAGGGCCTTGCATGTGCGGACAGATGCATCCCGAACTTCATCCCATCTGGCGGGGTCATGGAAGGGGCGAAACACGACGCCGCCGATCAGTTCAAGCGCGTTTTCCGTCAAGGCTTCGCCCAGGATGACCGGGTCTTCGGGCATGAAGCCGATCGGGCCCAACTCGATCCCGCGATAGCCTGCGGAAGCGCAGTCGGCCAGCACCTGACGCCATGCGGGGTTGCGGGGGTCGTCTGCAAATTCGACCCCCCAGGAACACGGCGCATTGCCGATGCGGATGTTCATGGGGTCCTCACGTCTGGGGGACGGCGTGCCAGCGGCCGCTGTCGGATGCCTGGAAGGCGGTTTCGATGATCTGGGCCACGGCGAGTCCGTCGCGGAAGGTGGGCCACACCGGACGGTTCGTCGCAATGGCTGTCAGGAAATCCCGCGCCTCTATGATGATCTGGTCCTGATAGCCGGTGCCGTGGCCGGGGCCCTGGCAGAAAGCGAGGTAGTCGGGATGATAAGGCCCGGTCAGAATGCGGGTAAAGCCGCGCGTCGCCTCCGCCCCCTCGGTCCGGTAGAGCCAGACAGCATTCTGGTCTTCCTGGTCGAAGCGGATCGACCCCTTGGTTCCATGGATTTCATAGGCATAGCCCATCTTGCGGCCCGTCGCCGTGCGGCTGATGTAAAGATGCCCCATCGCGCCACCGACAAAGCGCAGCATGATCTGGGCGTGGTCGTCATTGTTCACCGTGGCGGGGCCGGTTGGGCCAGGGCGGCTGGCGTGAACCGTCTCTATCCGGGCGGAAAGCTCGGCCACCGGGCCCATCAGCGCCAGCATGCAGTTGACCGGATGGGGCGCAAGATCGCCCATGCAGCCATTCGCACGGCCCGTCGTCCGCCAGGTGGCCGGGAGCTCGGGATCGGCCAGAAAATCCTCGGTATGCTCGCCCCGGAACCAGGTAACCGCTCCAATCACCCCCTCGGCCAAGAGCTGGCGGACAAACTGGGTCGCGGGTGTGCGCACATAGTTGAAGCCGATCATGTTGGGCAGACCCGACGCCTCGGCTGCCGCAACCATGGCCTGCGCATCTTCCAGCGAGGCACCAAGGGGCTTTTCGCAAAACACCGGCTTTCCAGCGGCAAAGGCCGCCTCGGCAATGGCGCGATGGGTGGATTGGGGCGAGGCGATGACAACAGCCTCAACCTTCGGATCGGCGATCAGGCCTTGCCAGTCGCGTGCTGCGCGTTCAAAGCCGTAGGCCGCGCGATAGCGTTCGGCGCTTTGCGGGCTGCCAGCGGCGATCACTTCCAGTTTGGGGCGCAGGGGCGTGTCAAATACGGCCGCGACGGCCGACAGGGCAACCGCATGAGCCTTGCCCATGTAGCCACCACCAATCAAACCAATCCCGATTTCCGTCATTCTGGCCTCCCCATGCCGGCCGGTATTGCAACCGGTTGCAATGGAATTATCCTGAGACTATAGACAATGCAAGCCCCGCTGGGGGCAGCTCAACGCAGCGTCACGGCGGGGGAACCATGATCGAAACCGGCACCGGCGTCAGGCTTACCGTGGCACAGGCCATCGTGCGGTATCTGATGAACCAGTACATCCTGATTGAGGACGTCGAGACCCGCATCTGCGGCGGCGGCTTTGGCATCTTTGGCCACGGCAACGTGCCCTGCCTGGGGGAGGCGCTGTATCCAGTCCACAAGGAACTGCCGCTGTATCGCGGGCAGAACGAGCAGAGCATGGGTTTCGCCGCCGCGGCCTATGCCAAGTATCATCTGCGCCGCCGCTTCATGTTCTGCACTGCAAGCGCGGGTCCAGGCACGGCAAACCTGCTGACGGCCGCGGCACTCGCCCACGTCAACCGCCTGCCGATGCTGATGCTGTGCGGCGATAGCTTTCTTACCCGCCTGCCCGACCCGGTGCTGCAACAGCTTGAACACTTCGGCAATCCGACGATTGGCGTAAACGATGCCTTCCGAGCGGTGAGCCGCTTCTGGGACCGCATCACCCATCCCGCGCAAATCATGCAATCGCTGCCGGCCGCACTGGCAACCATGCTGGATCCCGCCGATTGCGGCCCGGCCTTCCTGGGCCTGCCGCAAGACGTGCAGGGCTGGTCATGGGACTACCCGGAGGCGTTCTTTGACCGCCGTGTTCACCGCGTGCGCCGCCAATCGCCCGATAGCCTTGAAATCGCCGATGCCGCGGCCCTGCTACGCCGGGCGAAACGCCCGGTCATCGTCGCGGGTGGCGGGGTGCAGTATTCGGGTGCGGTGGCCGAGTTGACGGCCTTTGCCGAAGCGCATGGCATTCCCGTCGTGGAAACCATCGCCGGGCGCGCCAACATGCTGGCGACCCATCCCTTGAATATCGGCCCCATCGGCGTGACCGGCTCGGACAGCGCCAACGCGATTGCGGGGGCGGCGGATGTCGTGTTGGCCGTCGGCACCCGGCTGCAGGATTTCACCACCGGGTCGTGGACGGTGTTTGCGCCGGATGCGCGGCTGATCGGGCTGAACGCAGCGCGCCACGATGCGGCCAAGCATTTGTCGCTGGCCGTCGTGGGTGATGCCAAAATGGGCCTGACGGCTTTGGGCGCGGCCCTAGCCGACCATCGCGCCCCGCCCGCTTGGGTGGCAAAGGCGCAGGCCGATCGCGCCACCTGGGATGCCTATGTTGCGCGCAACGTCAGCCAAGGCAACCGGCCCAATTCCTATGCCCAAGCCATCGGCGTGGTGAATGCGCTGTGCCATCCGCGCGACAGGGTTGTGACGGCAGCGGGCGGTCTTCCTGCTGAGGTAACCGCCAATTGGCGCACTTTGGGGATCGGCACGGTGGATGTGGAGTTCGGCTTTTCCTGCATGGGGTACGAGATTGCTGGCGGTTGGGGGGCGCGTATCGCTCAGACGCAAGTCGAACCGGAGCGCGACACCGTCGTATTCGTGGGCGACGGCAGCTATCTTCTGATGAACTCGGATATCTATTCCTCGGTCCTGACGGGGAAGAAGCTGATCGTGCTGGTGCTGGACAACGGCGGCTTTGCAGTGATCAACAAGCTGCAGAACAACACCGGGCAGGTCAGCTTCAACAACCTGATCAAGGATTGTCCCACGGTCGAGACCCCCTTCGCGGTGGATTTCGAGGCCCATGCCCGGGCCATGGGGGCGGTGGCCGAGACGGTGACCAATCCGGACGAACTTGCGCAGGCCTTCCTGCGCGCCAAAGAAGCCGACAAGACAACCGTGATCGTGATGCAGGTCGACCCATACGAAGGCTGGACGACCCAAGGCCATGCGTGGTGGGAGATCGGCACGGTAGAGGTGTCCGACAGCGCCGAAGTGCGGGCAAGGCACGCCGAGGTGGAAGCAGGCCGCGCGGGCCAGAGGCGCGGCGTCTGATGGTTGACCTTGCGCGCCTTGGCGGGCGATCCTTCCTGGTGATCGGACGGGCGGGGATGGACCTTTACGCCGATCCTCCCGGCACACGGATCGAGCAGGCCACGCAGTTCACCACGGCGCTTGGCGGATCGTCGGCGAATATCGCCGTCGCCCTGACGCGGCAGGGCTGCCGGGCGGCGCTGGTCACCTGCGTCTCTGACGATGCGGTGGGCCGCTTCTGCCTGAACCAGTTGGACAGCTACGGCATTGACCGCGCCCATGTGCGCGCTTTTGCCGGTGAGGTACGCAACTCCCTGGCCGTCGTGGAAACACGGGCCGAGGACTGCCAGGCCGTCATCTACCGCAACGACGCCGCCGACTTTTCGATGACGGCGGCGGATGTGGAAGCGGTCGACTACAGCGCCTTTTCGGCCCTGATCACCACCGGCACCGTGCTGGCGGCGGAGCCCTCGCGCTCAGCCGCGTTCCGGGCCTTTGACCTCGCGCGGACGGCGGGCCTTCCGCTGATCTTCGACGTCGACTACCGGCCCTATTCCTGGCCCTCTGCCGACGTCGCGGCCGAGGTGTATTCCCGCGCGGGCGCGCTGTGCGACATCATCGTCGGAAATGACGTGGAGTTCGGCTTCATGGCGGGCGACCCGGCAAAGGGAATGGAAAAGGCACGCAGCCTGATCACGACCGGCGCGCGGATCGTGGTCTACAAGATGGGTGAAAACGGCGCGGTGACCTTCACCCATGACGGGGAATTCGCGACCGGCATCTACCCGACCCAGGCCCTGAAACCCACCGGCGCGGGCGACAGCTTCCTGGGGGCTTTCATCTCTGGTCTTGCGGGCGGCCAGCCCGTCAGGGACGCCGTCCTGCGCGGGTCCGCGGCCGCCGCCATGGTCGTGGCCCGCGTCGGTTGCGCCCCGGCCATGCCGACAAGTGCCGAACTTGACACCTTCCTTGCAACCCACCCCGGTCCATCCTTCTGAGAGACCTGCCATGCATATCGCTCCCCATGACAACAAAAACCGCGCCATCGTCGATGTGGAGAACGCCCTTGTGCCGCTGGTCTACTTCAACATCGTACGGCTGACAGCGGGCGAGACCTTCGACTATCGCACTCCTGGTTATGAAACCTGCGTTGTCCCAGCGACTGGCACGGTGACCGTGGAAACCATGGGCGAGACCTTTGCCGGTATCGGCAACCGGGGCGTCGATGTCTGGGACGGCGAGCCCGAGGGTGTCTATGTGCCCAGCGGGGCTGGGGCGCGCATCACAGCCCTCACCGACACTGAAACCTTCATCGCGGGCGCGCAGTTCGCCGAAACCCTGCGCCCCTTCGCGGTTCGCGCAGCCGACATCGACAAGGTGCAGTACGGATCCGACGACACCAAAACCCACCGCAAGATCAAGCATATCCTCGGGGCCGCCTACCATGACCGGGTGGGTCGCCTGCTTGTGTCCGAGCTTTACACCGTCGGCGCGGGCGGCTGGTCGGGCTTTCCCAGCCACAAGCACGACACCGACCGCTTGCCCGAGGAAACCCGCCATGACGAATGCTACAACTTCCGGTTTCGGCCCGACTATGGCTCGGGCCTGCAGATGCTTCAGCGGGTCGATGGTGAACCGGGCGATGCCTATCACATCATGAATCGGTCCACCGTCCTGATCGACAAGGGTTATCACCCCTGTTGCGTGCTGCCGGGCTATGAGATGTACTACTTCACAGTCCTCGGCGGGAAAAGCCAACGCAGCCTGAAGCAGTATTTCCAGCCCGCCCACGCCGCACAACTGCATACCATACCCGGCATCATGGACATGGTGGCCAAGTTCAAATGACGCTTGTCAACCTGTCCCAGGTATTGCGCCCCGCGTTGGCGGGAGGATACGCGGTGCCCGGCCTGGTCTGTCTGGGATGGGAGGACATGCGCGCCTATGTCATGGCCGCGCAGGCCGAACGCGCGCCGGTGATCCTGCAGGCAGGTCCCGGCTGTCGAGCACACACTCCGTTGCCGGTAATTGGCGCGATGTTCCGGTATCTGGCGGACAGCGTCGACGTGCCGGTGGTGGCGCACCTCGACCATGGCTATGCGCTGGCAGAGTGTCAGGCGGCCCTCGACGCTGGGTTCACGTCGGTGATGTTTGACGGGTCAAAGCTGCCGCTTTCACAGAATATAGCCGAGACGGCGGCAGTGGTGACACTGGCTCATGCGGCCGGGGCGTCTTGCGAAGGCGAGATCGGCTTTGTCGGCTACGCCGGCGGGGCGCCCTCGGCGGGAACGGACCCCGCGCAAGCCGCGCGCTTTGCCGTTGAAACGGGCGTCGACGCCATGGCGATTTCCGTGGGCAACGTTCATTTGCAACAGCATCACGGCGGTGGGCTTGACCTTGACCGGATACGCGCGATCGAGGCGTTGACGGATGTGCCTCTGGTCATCCACGGCGGCTCGGGCATACCAGCGACCCAGCGCGCGGATCTGGCGGCTCATTCGCACATCTGCAAGTTCAATATCGGCACCGAGTTGCGCATGGCCTTCGGCGCTGCGCTGCGCGGCGCTGTCAACAAAGACCCCAGCCGTTTTGACCGATTGGCGATCCTGCAGGAAACCCATGAGCCTGTTTTCGAGGCTTCCAGAACAGTGTTCCGCGCTCTCGGCGCTTCGGGCCAGGCCTAGGGTCAGGACCAAGTTACCGCGCGCTTCAGGCTCGGCGAGGTCTGGTCGTCGGGTCCTGATGTTCTTGCGACATCCAGCCTGCGGATAGCTCACGCAGGGTTCTCCTACCCGAAGCGTCTCGGGATAATCGCGCTCTGACAGTCCCCCTCATGCGGGAAAACGGGATTGTCAATCGGCCTGCAAAATTGACCCCTTGGCGGAGTGCGCCCTTGGGGTGGACAGTCATTAGGCCGCTGTTTTGCCAGTCTGCCGGATGTGTTGATCCTCGAACTGCTGTGGGCTCGGATATCCGAGCGCCGAATGGAGCCTGCGGTCGTTGCAGATCTCCCACTCGTGACCCCAGTCGCGATCTGTTCCCAAAATCGTCGTTCGATCTCACACCGAAGCGACGGCGCACCTAGCGAGTGCATTGCGCCTCGCCCCGTCAACTTCTCCATCCACCCAGCGGGTCGTCCCATAAACACCTCCATGATTGAGGTGTTGCGACGACCGATTGAATTTGCCTTGCGAACCGCGATCGGAATGATGAATGCGGCCCGGCGAGTTACGATGACTTCGTCAGCATCCTGCGGTATGCATTCGGCCTCATCCCGAAACGACGTCCGAACGCTTCGTAGAATCGCGACAGCGAGCCGAAACCGGATTCGAACGCGATCGTCGTGACCGGCATGTCGGTTCCGATGAGCAGCGACTGCGCCGTGTCGAGGCGCTGGCGCACGATCGCCTGGGCGATCGTCTGACCGATTACCCGCTTGAACAGCGTCATCGCGTAGTTGGGATGCAGGCCGGCGGAGCGGGCCACGTCGACAGCCGAAATCGCCTCCAGTGAATGTTCGCTGATGAAGCGCGCCATCTTCTCGATCGGGAGCCTCCGTTCAGCTTCGTGGCGATCGGGCAGCGCGATCGCAGAGCCGACCGCGCGAAGGTCGCGCCAGCCCTCGCGATCCAATCGCCGAACTCGCGCCGTCACCTCGTCACGCACGATCTGCTCGAGCGACGCGTCTCCGGACATGAGTTCTTCGCGCCAACGCAGGAAGATTTCGCGATCGAACGGCCTTATCTCCATGGCCTCGATCATGGCGCCGCGGAAGACGGCGTCACGAAAACGACTGAGGCTGGGCAATCCGAGAAACACTGACATGGGGATGTACAGGCAAACGAAACGCGTCGGTTCGGCAATGTCGACGACCTGATGCGGTATCATTCCCCAGAACAGCGCTAGCTGGCCCTGCGATACGGTGAGGCTCCTCCCGTCAAACCAGTAGGTCATCGCGCCATCGAGGACAAAGTTGAGCTCGACCTGGCTGTGCATGTGCGGCCCGGCCATGCGCATCACTTGAAGCGACTCGCCGGCACAGAAGCGATGATCTCCAAACACCACCAGCGGATGGCCCGGACTAGCCCCCGGAAAGGCCGGAACGCTCTCGTCGTGAAACGGCTTCGCCGTGACTTTTTGCGACGGTAGGCTCATGCGGCTCTCCGATGCGCACCTTAGGATCCCGGAACTAATCCAGACGAAATCGGTAGAAGCTTACGGGTTTCGGGAGCAACATCAAGAATGCATGTGATCGGCCACCAGAAACCGGCGCATGCTACCCGTTCGGCATCAAGTCGGCGGTCCTAGGGAGGAACACCATGATATCTGTGAAAAGCCTTGCCGGGCTTGCGTTCGGCTATGCATTGACCTGTTCGAGTGCACTTGCCGGCGAGATCATTCTCAATTCCGACCATTCCGACCCAGCGCCGAAGAAGGCGATGGAGGAACTGATCGCTGATTTCCAGACAGCGAACCCCGACATCACGGTCAAGTGGAACAATTTCGACCACGAGGGCTACAAGTCAGCCATCCGCAACTTCCTGACGGCCGACGCGCCCGATATCGCGGCCTGGTACGCTGGCAACCGCATGGCGCCCTTCGTGAACGCAGGCCTGTTCGAGGACGTGACCGACGTCTGGACGGCCAACGGCCTCGACGACCAGCTGAAGTCGGCAGCCTCCGCCATGACAATGGATGGCAAGAAGTGGGGCGTGCCGTACACCTACTACCAGTGGGGCATCTACTACCGGAAGGACATCTTCGCAGCCAACAACATTGCGCCGCCGAAGACATGGGCCGAGTTCACCGCTGCCTGCGCGACGCTCAAGGCCGCGGGCATTACGCCGATCGCCATAGGCACCAAGGCGCTGTGGCCGACCGGAGGCTGGTTCGACTATCTCGACCTGCGCGTCAATGGCTACGAGTTCCACATGGACCTCACGGCCGGCAAGGTGCCCTACACCGATGCCAAGGTGAAGGCCGTGTTCGAGAAGTGGGGCGAACTCGTCAAGGCTGGCTACTTCCTTGAGAACCACGCGGCGCTCGACTGGCAGGAAGCGATTCCGCAGTTCGTCCAGGGCAAGGCGGCCATGTACCTCATGGGCAACTTCGCCGTGGCGACGATGAAGGACGGAGGCCTGAAGGAAGAGCAGATCGGCTTCATGCAGTTCCCCGAGATCACGGCGGGGCTGCCGATGGCCGAAGAGGCTCCGACCGACACGTTCCACATCCCGTCGGGCGCCAAGAACAAGGAAGATGCACGCAAGTTCCTCGCCTATCTGGCTTCGCCCGAAGCGCAGACGAAGATGAACGCCACGCTCGGCCAGCTTCCGGTCAACAACAAGGCGACCAAGCCATCCGATCCGTTCCTCGACGCGGGCTTCACGATGCTGTCGAATGCCTATGGCCTCGCGCAGTTCTACGATCGCGACGCGCCAGCGGAAATGGCCAAGGCCGGCATGGAAGGCTTCCAGGAATTCATGGTCAAGCCCGACAATGTCGATGCGATCCTGGAGCGGCTCGAGAAGGCACGGCAGAAGGTCTACAAGTAAACAGTGACCGCGCCATGGAGGCCGGGCTTTCTCCCTGCCCGGCCTCCTTTTTCACCATCACGGGGAACGGTCCCATGAGAGTCGCAGCGGCTGCTCCGGCCGGGTTCTGGAAGCGCAACCAGCGCCACATGGCGCCTTGGCTGTTTCTCGCGCCCGGCATGCTGTTCTTCCTCGTCTACGTCATGATGCCGATCGTCGAGTCGATCTGGATCAGCTTCTACGACTGGGACGGGTTGTCGCCCAAAGTCTGGATCGGCCTTGGCAACTATGCCGAACTGCTTGACGACGATTCCTTCTACACCTCCCTGAAGAACAACATCCTGTGGCTGGTGCTGTATCTTCTGGCGGTACCGGCCGGCCTGGCGGTTGCGCTCTTCCTCAACCAGACCGTCACCGGCATCCGGCTCTACAAGTCGCTGTTCTTCTTTCCATTCGTCATCAGCCAGGTCGTCGTCGGCCTGATCTTCACCTGGTTCTACGCGCCGAATTTCGGCCTGCTGTCCAACCTCATCCAGACATTGACCGGCTCGAACGTCGCAATCCTCGCCGACGAGCGCTACGTGACCTACGGCATCATCGCGGCGGGCCTCTGGCCCCAGATCGCCTACTGCATGATCCTGTACCTGACCGGCCTCAACAACATCAATCCCGAGCAGATCGAGGCGGCCCGCATGGACGGCGCGCGCGGCTGGTCGATGCTATGGAACATCGTCATTCCGCAGCTTGGGCCGGCGACGTTCATCGCGATCGTCGTGACGGTCATCGGCGCGCTGCGTTCCTTCGACCTTGTGTCGATCATGACAGACGGCGGACCCTACGGCTCGAGCCGGGTGCTGTCCTTCTTCATGTATGAGCAGGCGCTCTCCGAATATGGCTACCGCATGGGCTACGGCGCCGCCATCGCCGTCGTGCTGTTCGCCATCATGATGGTGTTCATTACCTTCTTCATTATCAGGATGCTGCGCCAGGAGAGGAACGCCTGATGTTCCCGACACCTGTCGCCAAATCCAGCCCTCTGGTTCGGATCGGCTACCAGATCCTGCTACCGCTTGCGCTGATCGTGTGGCTGTTTCCGCTGATCGGCGTTGCGGTGACCTCGGTGCGCCCCTCCGGCGATCTCGCCGCCGGAAACTATTTCGGCATTCCGTCCGGCTTTGCCGGCGTCGAGAACTACACGGCTGTGTTCCGCGATTCGCCGATCGGCTGGTACATCCTGAACTCCTTCAAGGTCACCATTCCAACCGTCATCGGAGCGGTGGCGCTGTCATGCCTGACTGGCTTTGCGCTGGCCGTCTACAAGTTCAAGAGCAATCTGATCGTCTTCTTCATGTTCGTTGCCGGCAACTTCATCCCGTTCCAGATCCTGATGGTGCCGGTGCGCGATCTCACCCTCAAGGTCGGGCTCTACGACACGACCATGGGCCTCGTGCTGTTCCACGTCGCGTTCCAGACCGGGTTCTGCACGCTGTTCATGCGCAATTTCATCAAGGCGCTTCCCTTTGCTCTGATCGAATCCGCGCGCGTGGAAGGCGTTTCCGAGTGGAATATCTTCCGCCACATCGTCCTTCCGCTGATGCGCCCGGCGATTGCGGCCCTGTCGGTTCTCATCTTCACCTTCGTCTGGAACGACTACTTCTGGGCAACCGTCCTGGTCCAGGGCCAGCACGCGATGCCGGTCACCGCCGGCCTCTATTCGCTCAACGGTCAATGGGTCGCGGCCTGGCACTTGGTCTCGGCGGGCTCCATCATCGCAGCCCTGCCGCCTGTCGCGATGTTCTTCCTGATGCAGAAGCATTTCATCGCCGGCCTGACGCTGGGAGCGACCAAGGGATGACCGGCCGCGTCGATATCGGCAACGGCCTGATCGGGCTGTCGCTTGGTCTGGCCAAAACGGGCATGCCCGAGCTGCTCGACTTCGGACCGCGCGCGCCATCTGTTACCGTAGCCGCCACCGCCGACCGGGCAAGCCGCGTGAACGGCTTGGACGTCGCGGCACCGACCTGCCTGCTCTTGCCGACCGGCGGCATGGGCTTCTTCGGCTGGCCAGCCATAGCCGGGCACCGCGACGGGACCGACTTCATCGTTTCCGTTTCCGACTGGACCGTCGAAGGTGGCGGCGCGAACGCGGCGCTGCGAGGCAAGGACCCGGTTGCCGGCCTCGATATCGAGATCCAAATCTCAGCCCATGTGCAAGGCGTGATCGCCATGCAGGTGAGGCTCGCCAACCGCGGCGACAGGGCCTTTGCGCTTGATCGCTGCATGGCCGCCAGCATGCCCGTTCCGGAGGGCGACGCAACGCTGACCAGCCTGTCGGGCATGTGGGGCCGCGAATTCCGCATCTGCACGGAACGGCTCGGGTCCGGCGTTCGGCTTCAGGAAAGCCGGCGCGGCCGGACCTCGCACGACCGATCGCCAGGGCTTTTCGTGACGGCGGGCGACACGAGTTACGGCATCCATCTTGGCTGGAGCGGCAATCACTGCATCGCCATCGACACGCTCGACGACGGTCGCCGCCTCATCCATGCCGGCGAACTCTTCGAGCCCGGAGAGATGCGGCTTGCTCCGGGCGAGACCTACGAGAGCCCCCGCGCCTACCTGACCGCAGCCACCGGCGGCGTCGCCCGGGCATCGCAACGCCTGCGCAACTTCGTTTCCGGAGCGCTCCTGCCCTGGCCTACAGATGCTGGCGGCCAACGCCGGATGCGGCCGCGCCCGGTCACGCTCAACACCTGGGAAGGCAACTACTTCGATCACAGGATGGACTCGCTCAAGGCGCAGGCCGACGCGGCGGCAGCCATCGGCATCGAACGCTTCGTGCTCGACGACGGCTGGTTTGGCCAGCGCGACGATGACACGACGAGCCTTGGCGACTGGACCATCGACACGCGCAAATACCCTGATGGGCTTTCCCCCCTGATCGACCACGTGCGGGCTCTCGGCATGGAATTCGGCCTGTGGTTCGAGCCGGAGATGGTCAATCCGGATTCCGACCTGTTTCGCGCCCATCCGGACTGGGTGCTTCAGGTCGCCGGTCGCCCCTTGCTCACGTCGCGCAACCAGCTCGTGCTCGACCTGTCGCGGCCGGAGGTCGGCGATCACCTCTTCGCTGCCGTCGACGCGGTGGTTTCGGGCCATGACATCGCCTACGTCAAATGGGACATGAACCGCGACCTCACCCATGCCGGAGGGCGGGACGGCAGGGCGGCCACCGCGCGGCAAACGCGGGCCGTCTTCGCGCTGATGGACCGGCTGCGCCGGGCGCATCCGGCGCTGGAGATCGAAAGCTGCGCATCCGGCGGCGGGCGTGCCGATTACGGGGTCCTGACGCGAACGCATCGCCTCTGGACGTCGGACGGCACCGATGCGCTCGAAAGGCTGGAAATCCAGCGCGGCGCCTCGCTGTTCTTTCCGCCCGAAATTCTCGGCGCGCATGTCTCAGCCTCGCCCAACCACCAGACCGGCCGCAATCTCACCCTGTCGTTTCGCGCGCTTGTGGCGCTGGCCTACCATTTCGGCGTCGAGCTCAATCCGCTCACCCTGTCTACCCCCGAGCTTAGCGAACTGGCCGGCTGGATCGCGCTGCACAAGAAACTCAGGCCCCTCCTCCATGCGCAAGGCGCGGCCTTTGCGCTGCCGCCCGTCGATGGCCGCTACGCGTGGGGCGCCACCGAAGCCAGCCGGATGGCGGTCTTCGTGGCGCAGGGACCCGCCATGATGGCCGAACAGACGCCACCGCTCAGGGTTCCGGCTGAGAACGCCACCGCGCCCTTGTGGCGGATCGCAGCCGTGCATCCCGCCCAGCCGGCTTTCATCCGCCAGTCCGACAGCCAGCGCCGCCTGCTCGCCGGCGACACGAGTTTTTCGCTCGACGCGCTGCGGCGGCTTGGCCTTGCCTTGCCGATGCTGCGGCCCGAGAGCGGCGTCGTCCTTGAAATCCAGCCTGCCGAGGGAGCCTGAACGATGGCCAACGTCACCTTGCATGCGGTCAAGAAGCAGTTCGGCGCCGTGTCCGTCATCAAGGGCATCGACCTCGCCATCGCCGACGGCGAGTTCTGCGTCTTCGTCGGTCCCTCGGGCTGCGGCAAGTCCACCCTCCTGCGCATGATCGCGGGACTGGAGGAAATTACCTCCGGACATCTCAGGATCGGCGACCAGGACATGACCGATGTCGGGCCTTCCGACCGCGGGGTCGCCATGGTGTTTCAGTCCTATGCGCTGTATCCGCACATGACGGTGGCCGAGAACATCGGCTTCGGCCTGCGCATGACGGGCCATGCGAAGGCCGACATCGACATGCGCACCGCGCGCGCGGTGGCCATGCTGCAGCTCGAGTCGCTACTGCAGCGCAAGCCCAGCCAGCTGTCCGGCGGTCAGCGCCAGCGCGTCGCCATCGGCCGCGCCATCGTGCGCGATCCGAAGGTCTTCCTGTTCGACGAACCGCTGTCCAACCTCGACGCGGCCCTGCGCGTCCAGATGCGCGGCGAGATCACGAAGCTTCACCAGGATCTCGGCGCGACCATGATCTACGTGACCCACGACCAGGTGGAAGCAATGACCATGGCCGACAAGATCGTTGTCCTGTCGGCCGGTGAGATCGAGCAGGTCGGTTCGCCGCTCGAACTCTATCACAGGCCGAGGAACATCTTTGTCGCCGGGTTCATCGGCTCGCCCAAGATGAACTTTCTCAAGACAACAGCGTCGCCCTTGGCCGGGGGCCAGATCGCCGTCGCACTGCCCGGCGGCGGCTCGATTGCACTTGATGCGGGCAGCACGCGCGTAACGGAACGCCAGCCGGTGACGCTTGGCGTGCGGCCCGAACACCTGGTCATCGGCGAGCCTGCGGACGCAAGGGTCGACGGCACGCTCAAGATCGCGGAATATCTTGGTTCGGAAACGATGTTTTATCTGACACTCGCCGATGGTTCGGACCTGTCGGTCAAGGCCGATGGGCTGATGACGGCCAAGACCGGCGCATTGGTCAAAATCGGCATCAAGGCCGCCGCCTGCCATTTGTTCGACACAGCCGGCGCGGCGCTCATCAACGGGGATCTAACGAAATAATGCTTGGCGTCTGTTACTACCCCGAACACTGGCCGGAAGCCTGGTGGGCGGAAGATGCGCGCCGCATGCGCGCAATCGGCATCTCCTATGTGCGCATCGGTGAATTTGCCTGGTCGCGGCTGGAGCCGTCGCGCGACGCGTTTGATTTCGGATGGCTTGACCGGGCCATGGACGTGCTGACGGCCGCGGGCCTGAAGATCGTGCTCGGCACGCCGACCGCCACGCCGCCGAAATGGCTCATGGACGCGCATCCCGACATTGCGCCGGTCGACAAGGAGGGCCGCATGCGCGGCTTTGGCTCGCGGCGGCACTACAGCTTTTCCTCTACGGTCTGGTGGGAGGAAAGCCGTCGCATCGTCGAGATCATCGCACGGCGCTACGGCGCGCATCCGGGCCTTGCCGGTTGGCAGACCGACAATGAGTATGGCTGTCATGAAACGGTGCTTTCCTGGGGTGAGCAGGACCTTGCCGCCTTCCAGGGCTGGCTTCGCCGCCGCTATCAGACGACCGACCAGCTCAACGAGAGCTGGGGCAACGTGTTCTGGTCGATGGAGGTCAGCGACTTCTCTCAGGTATCGCTGCCAAGCCTCACCGTCACCGAAGCCAACCCCGCGGCCCGGCTCGACTTCTGGCGCTTCCAGTCCGAACAGGTGGTGGCCTATGACAGGATGCAGTGCGACATCATCCGCACCCATTCGCCGGGTCGTTTCGTGACCCACAACTTCATGGGCTTCTTCAACGATTTCGACCATTGGAAGGTAGGCGAGCATCTCGACCTAGCCTCCTGGGATTCCTATCCGCTGGGCTTTGTGGAGGGCTTTCCGTTCGCCGAGGACGAGCGGCGGCGCTGGGCCGAGACCTCGCATCCCGACATCGCGCCATTCCACCACGATCTCTACCGTGGCGTTGGACGCGGGCGGTTCTGGGTCATGGAACAGCAGCCTGGCCCGGTTAATTGGGCGCCTTGGAATCCCGTGCCGAAACCGGGCATGGTTCGGCTATGGACGTGGGAGGCGATAGCGCATGGCGCCGAAGTGGTGAGTTATTTCCGCTGGCGCCAGGCACCCTTCGCACAGGAGCAATTCCATGCGGGGCTCAACCTGCCGGGCCTCCAGGAACTATCGCCAGGCGGACGCGAGGCCGAACAGGTTGGGCATGAACTGGCGACCGTCGGATCAATCGGGCCGGTGGAACAGGCGCCAGTGGCCATGGTCTACGACTACGAAGCTTCATGGCTGACGCGAATCCAGCCGCAGGGTCGGGATTTCTGCTACCACGAACTCGTGTTCCGATGGTACGAAGCGATACGAAAGCTCGGATTGGACGTCGACTTCGTCGCGCCCGGCGCGCCGCTCGGTGGATACGCTCTTGTTCTCGTGCCCTCCCTCCCTGTGGTTTCGGAAGCCGCGGCTCGCGCGCTGGAGATGGCGACTGGGATCATCGTGCTTGGACCCCGCACCGGTTCAAAGACCCGAAACGTCTCCATCCCGGTAAATCTCGCGCCCGGCCCGCTCGCCGACTTGACTGGCGTCCGCGTCGTGCAGGTGGCGTCGCTGCGGCCCGACATCGCACATGCCGTCGACGGCGCCGTCAGCGGGGAGGCCATCCGCTGGCGCGAATATGTGGAAGCGACCGGCGAGACGCTCGCGCGTTTCACTGGCGGCGACCCGGCGCTAATCGCCAAGGGCGCCTGTCTGTATCTCGCGTGCTGGCCCGACCAGATGCTGTTGGGCAACGTCATGCGCCTGGCCTGCGAGCGTGCTTGCATCGCGACCGTCGAGCTCCCCGACCACATCCGATTGAGGCGGCGCGGAGCACACGTCTTTGCGTTCAATTACGGTGGACCAGCATGGACCGGCTTGCCGGCTGAAGCGGCAGTCCTGGGCGAGGCCAGCGTTGCCAGCCAAGGCGTCAGCGCGTGGCGCGCGCCGCAAGTTGGGCAAGCCGCGTGACGAGACCTGTGCCTACCCTGCATTTTCCGATCATCCAAGCATAGCTCGCTCCTCGAACTCGACAGGGCTCATATAGCCCAACGTCGAGTGCCTTCGCCGGGGGTTGTAGAAGCGCTCGATGTAATCGAACACGTCCGCCCTGGCGTCGTCCCTCGTCCTGTAGACCTTGCGTGCCGTGCGCTCGGTTTTCAGCGACGAGAAGAAGCTCTCCATCGCAGCATTGTCCCAGACGTTGCCAGACCGGCTCATCGAGCAGGTGATGCCGTGGTCGGCCATCAGGCGCTGGAACTGCTCGCTAGAGCACCCTGCTGCCATGGTAGGCGTTACGCTGGATCCAAGCTCTTATCGCGCTGGGTCAAAGTTCGGTGGCCTAGATCGGTAAGTGATCGCGGCGCGAAATAGGTAGAAGGAACGGCCCGGCTTTCGCAAGGCCGTTCCAGGTTCGTGAAGTAAGCTACTTCTTCAGGTTGCCCCAGTTGCGGGCGTCGTCGACATTGGCCTTGTCAATGACGTAGGGCTTGGTCTGCATGTTGTTGTCGTAATCCCTTCCTTCGAAGTAGGCGATCACCTGCTCGAGTATGCCGCCACCTCCCATTGCGTATGGATCTTGCGCAACGGTAGCATGCTGCGTGCCCTCACGGATGCGGTCCAGTGCAAGCGGCGTGCCGTCTAGTCCGATGACCGTGACGTGGCCGGCTTCGCCGGCCGGCACGAGCTTTCCAATCTGGCGCAGCGCTGAAACGATGCCTCGCACCATCTCGTCATTGTGGCTGAACACGCCGACAATGTTAGCATCCTGAGTGAAGGCGTCCAACACCATCTTGTTGGCGTTGTCAGCTGCCCACTCGGTGTTCAGCGAGCGCACTTCAATGCTCGGATAGTTGGCCGCCATCCGCTCGGTAAAGCCCTTATGGCGGGCCTGCGCCTGTGCGGAGCCCACCGAGCCGCGGGTCTCGAGCACGACGCCCTTCTCGCCAATCGCCTTCGCCAGAGCGTCTGCACCGAGCGCTCCGCCCGCCTCGTTGTCGAAGTCAACAAAGCCCAGATACTTTCCTTCCGGCGGGGCATTCTCCATAATGAACACGGGAATGTTGGCCTCGTTGGCGCGCTTGACGCCAGCCACGAGCAAGGTCGCGTCTATTGGGTTTATGACAATCGCATCCGGCTGCTTGGTGACAGCGTCGAGCGCCTGCGTGACTTGGTTGTTCGGATCGCCCTTGCCGTCGATAACGTTGAGCACGATGCCGGCTTCTTCGGCGCGCTTCTTCATGCCCTCGACCATGGCGACCTGATATTCAAATTGCAGGCCGAATGTGATGTATTCGACGGTCTTGCCTTTGGCATCCCCTTCGGCGCTGGAGGCAATGCCTGTTAGTGCAGACGTGCCGACGAGCGCAACAATAGTAGCTGCCACAAGCGTCCGGCGAGTTATTGTGTTCAGTCTCATGATTTCCTCCTACTTTTGCTTCTCTTTAAACCCGCGTATCTGTCTTACGAAGCCTGCGGGCCGGCATTCGATGAGCGTTGGGTTTTCCAGGCGGGGTCCGGCTAGCGCGGCTATTCGCTCCCAGTTCGGTTTTGTGATTTTTCGCGACGGATAAGCATGGTGCGCTTGCGCAATCCCGACTCGACATATGATCGTCGATAGACGTCGAGCGCAGCCGCTGCGGCGATAACCGCTCCACTGACGATGTAGTCATAGTTCGGCGGCACATTGAGCAGGTTGACAGCATTCTGCACGAGTCCAAGCAGGATGACGCCGAGCAGCACCCCGGTGATCTTGCCCTCGCCGCCAAACAGACTGACGCCGCCTATGACTACGGCCGAGATAACCGTGAGTTCGTAGCCGAAGCCGGCGGTCGCGGCTCCGGCCTCAAGGCGGGCCGTTATCATTAAGCCGCCAAGTGCTGCTGCCGAACCGGAAATGACGTAGGCGATTAATATCACCCGGTCAGTCTTGATACCGGCTAGTCTGGCCGCGACAGCGTTGCCCCCGGTAGCAAATATCTCGCGCCCGAACCGTGTTCGCGTCAGCACGAAGTGAGCCAAGAGCGCCACCATCGCAGTAAAGATAATGACGAAGGGAACGCCGAAGATCCGCAGCGACTGGATTTCAATGAAGATCGATGGCACGGGGGCGATATTGCGTCCATCTGAGATGAGATAGGCAACACCGCGGGTGACGCTCATCATTGCCAACGTCGCGATCAACGCGGGCACCCTTAGCTTGGTGACGGCGAGACCGTTGAGCAGCCCGATGCCGGCTCCCACGCCAAGCGCCACCAACGCCGCTATGATCACCGGAAACCCGAACTGGGTTGCGAGCACCACACCCAGCACCGACGAGAGCGCCAGCACAGCGCCGACCGACAAGTCGATTCCGGCAACAAGGATTACGAAGGCTTGGCCGATCGCCATTACTGCGATGATGGTAGAGGAGAACAGGAGGTTCTCTATGTTGATACGGGTGAAGAATACCGGCGAACCAAAACTCAGCATTACCCCGCCGATAATGATCACGATTAGCAGGCCGAGGCTCTGCACCAAGTCCAGGAAGCGCGTGCTCTCCTGAACTGGGGCGACGGGTGTCGGCGCTGAATTCGCTTCTGACATCAGTGTAGCCTTTCAACCAGTGGTGGCCAAGGAGATCACCGCCTCTGGAGTGAGGTTGGATCGATCAAGCTCGCCGACGATACGGCCCGAGCGCATCACGAGGACGCGGTCGCTGAGCGACAGCACTTCGGGCATTTCTGAGCTGATCAGCAGGATCGCCGTGCCAGCCGTGGCAAGTCGGATGATGATCTCGCTGATCTCGGCTTTGGAGCCGACGTCGATGCCCTTCGTGGGCTCGTCGAGAATGAGAAGCTTCGGCTGACGCGCCAGCCAGCGGCCAATCACAACCTTTTGCTGGTTGCCACCGGACAGCGTCGAGATAGGGACGCTCGTCGATGCCATTTTGACCGCGACGGAACGGGTGGCGGTTGCCACCGCCTCGTCCTCGAGCCGCCTTGAAAGGAAACCGTTGGGCGCAATGCGGTCGAGCACGGCCAACGTCGCGTTCGTTGAGACACTGAGATTCGCGACCAACCCCTGATGGCGACGGTCTTCGGGCACCAGGCCGATTCCTGCCTGGATTGCGGGATGTGGGCTGCCTGGGGACACAGTCTGTCCTCCCAGTTCGACGCTGCCGCTCTCATAGGGGTCAGCGCCGAAGATGCAACTTGCCAACTCCGTGCGGCCAGCTCCCACCAAGCCAGCGAGCGTCACGATCTCACCGGCGCGCACTTCGAACGAAATGTCGTCGACAACGCCGACCCGCGTCAAATTGCGGACTCTCAGCACCGTGTCGCCGATCGGACGCGGCTGCGCCGTGACATGTGCGACGTCGCGGCCGACCATCATGCGGATGACGCCATCGGCATCGAGCGTGTCGGCCGGCTGGGTGCCAACGAGGCGGCCGTCGCGCAGCACTGTTACCCGGTCAGCGATGCGGAAGACTTCCTCCAGCCAATGCGAGACGAAGACAATGCCCATACCCTGGGCCTTGAGCCCGTCGACGACGCGGAACAGCTGCTCGATCTCGCGACCGGAGAGCGATGTTGTCGGCTCATCCATTATGAGCACGCGCGAATTCTCCGAAATGGCACGCGCGATCTCGACCAGCTGTCCCTCGGCGGGCGACAGGCGATGCGCGAGCATGTTGGGGGAGAGCGACGGGGCCACAAGGGAAATGGCCTGTTGCGCACGGCGATACTGCTCGCGACGCGAGATGATGCCGAAGCGGACCGGCCAGTGGCCGAGCATAATGTTCTCCGCGACGGTCATGTTGGGCACGAGGTGGCTGTCTTGGTGGATCGTCGCTACGCGGGCTCGGTGCGCCGCTGCCGGTGTCGCCTCCAGCCGGTTTCCCTCGACGCGGACCTCGCCGCCGTCCGGAGCGTAGTTTCCAGACATGATTTTTATCAGAGTCGATTTTCCGGCGCCATTCTCGCCGACCAATGCGTTTACCTCGCCGGCGCGCACCTCGAAGGTTACCTCGTCAAGCGCGATGACACCGGGAAACGTCTTGGACACGTTGTCAGCGATCAGTAAAGTTTCGCCATGCACAGGCACCGGCGGTGAGGCTGACGGAACGGCGCTCATGAACCCTCCCCCGACCTGCCTGCCGGCTTACGGGTGCTGGCCTTTTGGAGTTCAGCCACCAGCGACTTGACATAGGTGTAGGCTTCGCGGGCGATGCGGTCCGGCTCTACTGCGCGACGGTCGAACCCGATCTCCATGGTGAGGTAGCCCCCAAAACCCTCCTTGGCGAGCGCGGCAACCAAGCCCCGGTAGTCCGCGCGGCCGGCGTCGCTGGGCGCGGCGCGGTTGGCATCAGCGAGGTGGACGTGTCGCAGATCCTTGCCCATACGCAGCACGTAGTCGGTAGCGACCTCGTTGCGGTAGATCGCGTGATAGGTATCGAACATCAACCCGATATTGCTGGCGTCGATCTCGCGCTTCATGCGCATGGCATCGTCACAAGAATCCACGAGATTGCTGTCGGCGGACGTCGGCTCGATGATCATCGATACGTCGCGAGTGGCGGCATGCCCCGCGAGTTTGGCAAGGGCCGAACGGCTCCATTCCCACGCCTGCTCGCGCTGGGTGCCAAATACTTGCCAGCCGGCGACATACAGCACCTGTTTGCCGCCAAGATCGGCGCAAAGGTCGATAACTTTGCGATACTGGTCGAGCGTATTTGCCCGCTCCGCCTCGAGCGGCGAAGCGGCATTGAACCCCGGGCCGCCGCCAGGCGCCGGCAGCATGCTTGCCAATGCCAGCCCATTGGCATCAAGGCAGGCTTTGATATCGCGCCGCTGCGCCCCGTTCAGGTAGTCGGGATAGGCGTGCGGGCTGGCCGCGCCGATCTCTATGCCCTCATAGCCAATGCGGGCGATCCGCTCGATTGTGTCGATCAGCGGATAAGAAGGGACCCAGACCGGAAAGCTGGAATAGACCCAGGTGTTGAATGCTAGCTTCACGTGCTCCTCCCAAATGTCTTGATCGCCTGACTGTCGGAACTCACAACTCCCGGCCGAGTTCAAACGCCTCCATAATGGTGCTCTGGATCAGCCGCGGCACGACGCAGTCGCCCACCCGCTCCACGCGGATGCCTACAAAATCAGGGGAAGCCTTTAGCCTGAGGTAGAGATCCTCGCGCGACCGCCTGCCGATCACGGGCACTACCCAGTCGACCCCGTCGATGGTTTCTTCATCGCCCGGCATCAGGATGTATTTCGCCCAGCCGATGGCATCGGCGGCACTAAAGACAGCCGAGACACGCACTTTTCCCGACTCGATCGCGGTAACGTGCGTGGCGGTCCGCATGGAGATACCCTTGATGGCAGCGCGCCGGTAGAAGAGAGTGCGATTTCCCGATTCGATGTCCTCACCGACCAAGGTGTGTCCGGCGATAATCGTCACCTTGCAGCCGTTGTCAGCCAGGAATTCAGCGGTTCCGGCGGCTTCCCAGTGTCCGTTGTTGTCGATCACCACGACGTGCCCCGAAAGGCGAGCCTCTCCTGACAAGACCTTGTCCGAGGAGACAACATTGCCGCCGTCGAGTCCGGCGATTTCGGGCAGGATTTGTCGTCCAAGCTGCCGCGACAGGACCGAGTCTGTGTCCGCCTTGTCGGGCAAGTTGGGATCCGAGCCGGTCGCCACGACGACGACGTCGGGATTGCAGGCTTTGATGTTGTCAAGTGTCGCCGCCTCGCCGAGGCGCACCGTGACGGCGTGCTCGCGCACTGAGGCTTCGAGATAGGATGTTACCTCGCCAATTTCGGCATGCTCGGGCTGCGCCGCGGCCAGGTTTACGAGGCCGCCGAGCCGCTTCGCTCGCTCGAACAAGATTACACCGTGACCTCGACGTGCCGCGAGCTCCGCCGTCTTCAACCCGGCTGGACCGCCCCCCGCGACGACCACTCGCAACCGTTTCGGCGCGAGGGAGACGAGGCGCTCGCTGTGCGTCGCCTCGCGGCCGGCGCCCGGATTGTGAACGCAGCGAACACCCTTCTCCTGGCCAACCTGGTAGATGCAGGCGTCGTTGCAAGAAATACACATGCGAACGAGGTCGCCACGACCGGCCTTAAGCTTGTTTGCCGTTTCCGGATCTGCGATCAACTGCCGCGCCATGCCGACGAGGTCAGCTTCGCCGTCGCGAACCAGTGCTTCGCCGGCCTGCGGGGAGATGCGGCCGAAGGCTACGACTGGCAGCTTGGTCGCGGCCTTCAGCGCCGCGTTGATCTTGCGGAAATCGCCGGGCGCAACAGCCGCCGGCGGAATCTCCATCCAGTAGCTGGAGAATGAACCGGCGTCTGTGTTGAAGTAGTCGACGGCGCCGGTGGCCTCCAGCGCGGCCGCCATCTCCAGTCCGTATTCCGTGTCGTAGCCAAATGGGGTGAACTCATTCACGCATAACCGGATGCCGAGCGGCGCGTTGCCGATGGCGTCGCGGATCGCCGACAGCACCTCGCAGGAGAGCCGCATGCGATTCTCGAAGCTACCGCCATAGGCATCCGTCCGACGGTTGAAGAAGGGCGAGGCAAATGAACGCAACAGCCCGTCATGGGCGATCTTGATCTCGATGCCGTCGATGCCGGCGTCGATCAAGTTCCTAGCGCTTCGGGCGAAGCCTTCGATCACCGCGCGAATGTCGTCGTCATCCATCGCCTTGGTCGAGTGGTGGCTCGACGGTTCTGGCATCTGGGTTGGTGCCCACATGATATGCGGCGGGTGCTCGAGTGACGTGTGTCCGCCATGGGTTAGCTGGCCGAAAATCTTCGCGCCATGGCGATGAACCGCGTCAGCCACTTTGGCGAGTCCCGGTATAACCGCCGGGTCCCAAGCGTTGATGAAGCGGCGCGACATCTTGCCTGTCGGATGCACCGCCAGACTCTCAAGTATGATGAGGCCGACACCGCCGCGGGCCCGTTCCTCGTGATAAGCGCGGAGATCGTCCGAGGGCATGCCGTCGATATGGCCGAGCGCGGTGAAGTGCGGCTGGAACACCAAACGGTTTCTCAACGCGACACTGCGCAGGGCAAAACTGCTCAGCAGATGCGGGTAGTGCGATGTGTCCGCCTTCATTAAATCACCACACACAGACAGAACGTAAACGATTACGTAATCGATTACATTGCCATCGTCAACGCATCATCTAGGAAGCCGAGCTGGGCCAAGACTACCATCCCGTCGAGCATCTCCCTCTTTGGGAAAGCACTCTGTCTAAATGGGAGCGACCTACACTCGCTCGGAGGGCGCGCGGTCACCGGTGGGTGCACTCGCCAAAGATTGCGAAAGCTGACGTGGGCGTGACGATTCGCGAACGATAAGCGAGGTGTCGAGAAGCCGGTGCACGGGCGGCCCGCTACGCGTCTTGGCGATGCGCGACATTAGGAGCCGCGCCGCCTCCTCGCCCATTTCTATGCTCGGCTGCGCCACAGCAGTGATGCGCGGTCGAAAGGCGTCCGCCCATAGAAAGTCATCGAAACCGGCAATGGCGATATCCTCTGGACAGCGCAAGCCCCGCGCGTTGATTGCGCGCACCATGCCGAGCGTCATGAAATTGTTGGTGCAGAACACTGCGTCTGGAAGCGGATCTAGATCGAGAAGCTTGGTGCCTCCCACCTGGGCCGACACGATATCAGAGGCGCATTCGACCACCAGTTCCAACGAAGTCGACAAGCCCGCGACTGCAATCTCCTGCTCATAGCCGCTCAGCCGGTTGCCTATGGAATTGGCCTGAAGCGTAGCCTTGAGCACTGCGATGCGTCGATGCCCTTGATCGATCAGATGCCTGATTACGCTGGCGGATGCGCCGAGGTTGTCAACTTCGACCGACTCCACATCGATGCCCGAAAGCGTGCGGTCGACGAAGACCAGCGGAAACGACTGCTCTATGAGCGACTGGAAGTAAGCCCTGTTGTCGCCGGCGGGCGCCACAATGAGTCCGTCGACCCGCTTTTCCATCAGCACGTCGAGATAGGCCCGTTCCTTGGCAGGATCTTCTTCCGTATTGCACAGCATAACGTTGACGCGATTGGGAAGGTTGTGGACTACGTTGTCGATACCCTTCACCAGGTCGGAAAAAAAAGGGTTGGTGACGTCCGAGATTATCGCTCCTATGGTTCCCGTGTGGCTGCGCCTCAGGCTGCGAGCGATACCGTCGCGGCGATAGTTGAGCTCGGATATGGCCGATAGCACGCGCGCTTTGGTTTCATCCGCGACAAAACGCGACTCGTTGACCACATGCGACACCGTCGCCACTGATACACCCGCGCGGCTCGCCACATCTCGAATATTAGCCATGCATAATTCCTCGAAATTTAAGGAACTAAACTACCAACGAACGCGCGTCGAATCCCTTGACGTAATCGTTTACCTTCTTCATTTAGAAGCTTCAACGACGTTTTTGGCCAAAGCATTTAAGTATCGGACTTAGGCAACCATGCAAAATCCTGTGAGATTCGGCGTGCTAGGCGCTGCCGGAATAGCCAAGACAGCGGTGGTGCCTGCCATCACCAGAGCCCGCAATGCCCGGGTGGTCGCAGTTGCGACCGGGAATGTCCCGGTCTCTGTTGAAATTCTGAAGTGGGCGGCGTTGCCCGCCTCGAGCCGTTAGGCTCGGGGTGCCGATTCCACTGAGGAGAGCAACGCCATGAAGAGAGATATCATAGTGC
>Ga0105046_10002080_pt1 | contig 31460 bp, 23 predicted proteins | sample MAT03_FD_78385 | JGI IMG/M metagenome (GOLD analysis project Ga0105046, IMG submission 78385) | Freshwater microbial communities from Lake Fryxell liftoff mats and glacier meltwater in Antarctica - MAT-03 (megahit assembly) | ecosystem: Environmental > Aquatic > Freshwater > Ice > Liftoff...
AGAAGGGCATGCCAAAGAAACAGTTCGGTTCAAAAGCCTCTGCGTATCTTTACAAGCGATACGTAGCCGGTGATCCGGCGCGAGAACAGTCCTACGAAGAGGAGGTCATCAACGCGGAGATCGCGCGGAAGATCTATAACCTTCACACGAAGGCCGGCCTCACGCAGCAAGAATTGGCGTCCCGGATCGGCACCACCAAATCGGCGATCTGCCGTTTAGAAGATGCCGACTATGACGGGCACTCCCTTTCCATGCTGAAGCGAATTGCCGAAGCTCTCGATAAGCGCGTGCAGATTCGTTTCGTTGCCGCGAAGAAGCTGAATGTTGCGTGAACGGTTGGTGGCCCGGCTGTCGCCGCCGCCGACCGTACATCGCATTGAGCCGGAATAAGCCCCAAAATAGGACATTGCCCCAGAAAGCACTTCGCACGGATCCGAGTGCGGCGCTAAGCGACTGAATCTATTGGAAGGTGTTTATCCCGCTCGGCTGTGACTCGTTTACCGGCCAATACGAAAAAGCCGCCCTAGGAGAGCGCCAGGAAGTCGGGGGTCTGACGCGGAATGGGCCTGTGAAATCAACGTTGTTCCCGGCTGCGGAACAGTCCCCTTCGTCGGAAACCCAATGTTTTGATCGGGCAAAGCCGAGGTCAACGGATCTAGGCCTTGTGGAAATCATACACTTCGTGTACTGACCCCCGGCTTCCTGGCGCTCTCGAGCGTGAGGCTGAGCTTGTCTTCCAGCCCGCGTCAGTGTTTCGCAGGCATCCTTGAAAACATCGGCCAAATGGACCCAAGTCACCTCAAACTGCAGCGGTTCGCGCTGTGCAAGGAGCCGAAGGCGGAAGCCAGCACGAGCAAACAAGTGCGTGTCTTAGGAGTAGAGAAACTTGAGTGGCTTTGCGCCATCAGCCGAAAGCTTTGTGGGGCGGCCCAGCGGGTTGATGTATTCCTTCGTATAGTCGATGCCGAGTTTGTCAAAGATCGTAGCGGTGAAGTCTTGAATTTCCACAGGGTCTTTCGTGACGTAGGCGGCGTTTTCGTCAGTCTCTCCCCACACTTGACCGCCGGGAACTCCTGCGCCAGCGAGGCACATGGAAAACGCATTGGCCCAGTGATCGCGCCCGGCGAGGCCATTTATTTCCGGCGTGCGGCCGAATTCACCGGTGACTATCACTAGAGTTTTGCCAAGCATGCCATGAGATTCGAGATCTTCCAACAACGTTGCGAAGGCATTGTCCAGCTCGGGAAGAAACGTTTCGCTGAGTTGAGGAAAAATGTTGCCGTGATGGTCCCAGGTATTGAAGCCGCGCGAGATCGTAATGTACCGCACGCCTGCCTGCACAAGGCGGCGGGCCAAAAGAGCGCCCTGACCAAGCGACGTGCGGCCATAGGCGTCGCGTAGTTTCTCAGACTCTTCCCCGATCAGGAACGCCTTCTTGGCACGTTCGGACTGCATGAGTCCAAACGCGGTCTGATAGTAGGAATTCATGTTCTCAATCAGGTTTTGCGAATCGTAGCGGCGGAATTTTTCATCGGCGAGTTTGAGCAAGGACCGGCGATGGTCCATGCGGGCCCAATCTACGCCGAGGGGGAGATCGAGATCGCGCACCTGGTACTTGTCCGCGTTGGGATTGCCTGCGTCGAATGGGTTGAAACGCGGTTCGATATAGCCCGCTCCTTCCCAGTAACCGGTAGAGCCTGGCACGGAAACGAAGGCCGGCAGTTCGTTCCTGGGCCCGGCTTCTTTAGCAACCACGGAGCCGACACAGGGGTGCGTTATGCTTGACAGCGGCAAGTGCCCGCTAAGAATGAGTCCGCAAGCGGGCACATGCACGGGCGTCTTGTGCGTCATGGAGCGGATGGTGGTGTACTTGTGCGCCAGCTTCGCGCATCGCGGAAGATGTTCTGTGACTCTGAAACCAGGGACGCTAGTGGCGATCGTCTCGAACTTGCTGCGGAATTCCGGCTTGGAGTTGGGCTTGGGATCGAAAGTGTCCATCTGGCTCATGCCGCCAGTGAGGAACAGATGGATCACGGAGATGTCGTCGCCTTTGCGCGAGGCGGCCATTGCGCGCTGCTGCAAAACATCGCCTAACGTGACCCAACGGAATGCGGCAATCGAACCCAGCTTGATAAATGACCGGCGATCAAAGGCTTCCATAGCCTCTCCTTTAATGATGAAACAAGAATTCCTTGGAGTTGAAGACAGTCCACAGCAAGTCCTCAAACGCGCGGCGGCGCGCTTCCGGATCCGGCGGCTTGCTGGAGATCGGAGCGAGAGCGGCGGAGACTTCTTCCTCCGCCGGATGGCGCGTAAGAGCGGAAAGGTAGATGTTGGTCGCAATCTGCCGATCCGAGAGTGCCGTGTCCGCTAACCAGGCATCGAGACTGCCGCCTTTCGCCGTGATTTGGCGCTGCATGGTGTCCCCGCTCACCAGTTGCATTACTTGAGCCACGCTCGGTTTAGTGTCCCGCTCACAGATCACCTCGCGCAGATCGTTTCTGCCGAAGACCTTCAGCATGTAGCTGGGCTTCATGAAGGGCAAAACGGGAATTTTCATTGCCTTCGTTCCGAGCGGCATGCTGGGAAATTTCTCCGGAACTCCGGTGACTTGCGTCATGGAATCGAGGATTTGCTCGGCCATCAGGCGCCGCACTAGAAAACGCGAGTAGTTTACTTCGTCGCCGCGATTCGTGGCGTTTGCCACCGAGGAAAGTTGATAGGAGCGCGAGTTCAGTATGCGGCGTTCAAGCTCCTTCAGACTGTAGCCGTTCTGGACGAAGTCATCGGCAAGCGCTTGCAGCAGCGATTCATTGCCAGGCGGGTTAGTAACGCGGAAATCGTCGACAGGTTCGACGATGCCTCGCCCCATGAAAAATTTCCAGACGCGATTGACTGTGGCTCGGGCGAAGTAGGGGTTATTCGGCGCTGTCACCCATTGGGCTAGCCGGTTGCGCACGTCTTCCCCCGGACGCTCGCGTTCATAGTCGCCATCCAGATACTTGGGGATAACGGGCTTCTTCGTCTTCGGGTGAAGGAGTTCGCCGGCGTCCTTCAGGTAGGTGCCATTGTGATTGTTCAGATACATGTCCTTGCGGCCTACGCGCGCGAAGAAGGCGGCGAAGCCGTAGAAGTCGTCCTGTTTCCAGTTTTCGAAGGGATGATTGTGGCATCGGGCGCATTCGATCTGGAGCCCGAGGAGCAACTGGCTGACATTGGCGCCGGACTCCTCCGGTGTGATTTCACGGCTGACGAAGTAGAAATTCGAGATGCCCTCGAAATCGTGCCGGCCTTGGCTTACCAGCAGTTGACGGATCATCTGGTCATAGGGAACATCCTTGCGGACCTGATCCCGGAACCAGCGTGCATAGGCGCCACCACCCTTCTGTCCCGCTTCGTTGAAGCCTGCGCGGAACATATCGGCGAAGCGCATAGCCCATAGGCCGGCCCGTTCAGAGCGTTCGAGAAGTCGATCAATCAGCCTGGCCCTCTTATCGGGTTCGTTGGAGCGCAGAAACGCCAACATTTGATCGAGAGTGGGCGCAACGCCGGTGACGTCGAGATAAACGCGGCGGAGAAATTCCTCCTCCGTGGAGAGATCGGAGGGGATGACGTTAACGCTGCGCAGCTTGGCGAAGACGTGCTTGTCGATGTAGTTGCTTTCCGCAATCTCAGGATAGTTCTTGAGCGGACGTTCTTTGACGATGAGGACCGGCACGGCAGCGGCGCGGCCGAGCGTGCGAGCCATAATCGCGGTTTCGCCCATGCCTTCGGCGGTAACGGTTCCATCCGTTTTCACCGAGGCGATGGCGGCAATGTTGGAGCTAAATCGAACGACCCGCGTGAGGTCACGCACGGAACCGTCGTTGTATTCGCCCGTGGCGATGAGTTGCACCTGGCTTCCGAGGCCGGTCATTCGCCACTGCGGTGGATAAACCCGCAGGCTGCGCAGCCGGGCTTGCCCAGGCGCATCGAAGGGCGCTCCCTTTCGCAGCCACTCAAGCATTGCGTTGTAATCGGGCGAACCCACTTTGAAGCGCTGCCCTCCCCCATGCGGCTCCTGAAAAACCGGTTTACGCAGCACGAGGCTGTTGGCGGGATTGCCCCTGTCGATCCGTTTCCCATCCGAATTCTTCGTGATTGCGTCGTAGTCCAGTTCCGGATCGCTGCCAAAGAGAGAAAGCTTAAAGCCTTTCTGTCCACGAACCGACCCGTGGCAGTTCGAGTTGGCGCAATCGGCGCGAGTGAAGATGGGAACGATATCGTTAACAAAACTCGGTTGTTGACGGCGTTCGGGCAAGATTTCGACGGGAACTTCCGCGAAGACGCCATCAAACGAAGCCGTAAGACGCGTTTTGCCCGACCTCGTGGCATGCACAGTCCGGGGCTTCTGGAACGAGGCGGGGGCGTCTCCGTCGAACTGCCAGGAGGCATCGGCGGTCACTTCTCGACTTACGCCTTCTTCGTCAGTGGCAATCAACAATACGGCTTGGCCTTCGCCGGAGGCATGGAGACGGACTTCCGGTGGGTAAAGAGTAAGCCTCACCGTTTTGCCTGAGAGGCCAGCGGACGGGATGATGAGCAACAAAAGAAGCCCGTAAAGTCGCATGATCATTTCGGTTTCACTTCCATGAAGAACGGCGCCGATTCACCGAGCGGCTTGCCGTCCGCGGCGGATACCGCTTCTAGCGTCAGCGGTCCGGAGGACGCCTGAGTATTCACGCTCACAACGAGCTTGATGTCACGCGCTCCCGCAGGAACCCTTATCGGCTCCACGGTTACGCCAGGTTGGTTATGAAGCGCACGGACGAGAATATCCCTTTGCTTCGCAGCTCCGAAGCGGCGCACAACGATTCTTAGCTCGCGACTGCCGCCAGGAGCAACGGAGAGCGTTTCCGGCACAGTAAGAATTACTCCAGGCGCCGCTACTATGGTCACTTGGGCACGTTGCACCTGCATCGGGCCATAGACGTATCCCGCGGCCAGATTTTGATAGCGGACGATCGCGCCGCGCTCAACAACAGCGCCATTCATTGTGCCGCGTGCTTTGATCTTGATGTCGAAGTGGCCCAATGGAGCGCTTTCCGCGCGGACCGCCAGAAGAGCGATGGCGCCGTCAATTGTGCGGTCGGCGCCACAGGTGTCCTTAACCACTGAATCCTTAGGAGCAACCGTCTGGCGGCCGGCTATCAAGCCCGGCGGCAGACCTTCGGCCCACACCTCAACCGGAGCATCCCATCCGGCCCGGCGCCGGACGCGGACCTGAATGGTGTCCTCCTGGCCCTGGTAAAAGCTCTTCACCGGTTCACGCAGTTCGACGATGAAATCCGGCGCCATGCGTTGCAGGGTGAGACGGTAAACGAGCTGATCTCCCCCGCGGTGCATGCCGTCGCGTATCGCCACATAGTAAGTGCCCGCCTTGTCAAAGGTGTGGCTGAGGTCGGCGTCGATCTGGTATTCATCGGATCGATCATCCACTCCGGGGTCGTCGGCGTAAGCGAGTTTATTGCCCTCAGCGTCCAGTATGGTGATGGCGGGATCCAAGTGATAACCGAGCTTCATGGATTCGCTTTGGAAGGTGTACCGGTCTCCGGCCTTTGCAGTAAAGCGAAAGTAATGCGTGGTTCCAGGTTGATCGATCACACCGTTCAACACTACCGATGGAGTTACCGTAAGAGCGGCGGAGAGAGTTGCGGGAATTTTGGCGACAGTGATTTCGGGCAGCGCGGAAACACGAATCTCGGTTGGGATAGCGATTTCCTGGCCCTTGTGAGAAACGTGAATGCGATTGGCACCCGTGGAAAACTCTGCCGGTAAGCGGAAACGAACCTGGATTTGCTTCGCCAACTTTTGAACGATTTCACCTTTTGCGGCACGGTCTCCCAGCCAAACTTCGTCTGCCAGATCAAGATGAGTGCCGCTTAGCGTGATGAGTGTAGTCCGGCCCGCACTCAACCCGGCGGGCAAGGTGCGGCTCACATACGGAATACGACCCACGGCTAAACGGTAGTCACCGCCACCGTTGAGCGAGCCGACACGGATCAAATAGTCGCCTTCCTCTTCAAAGGTGCGTTCCAGATGCGGGTCTCCAAAGATGGTGGTGTCGTCCGTCCAGGCCAGTTCTTCGCCGCCTTCGGTGAGGATTGCCAGATCGGCATCGACGCGCGCACCGTGACGCGTGGCGCTTACGTCGAAAATCAGAGTCTCGCCAGCGGCGGCGTGGAAGCGGAAGTGGTCCCAATCCTCATCGCCGAGCACACCGTTGATGAGCACAGGCAAGGCGATCGCCTGAGGCTTGCGGAAATCGTCGTTGTTTTCCTTCTCGCGAATCTCGGGGAGCGCGCCCACATCGAAGACACCGACATAAACGCCACGCCTTGTAATCAGGCGGAAGTCGCGGCGGCCCACTTCAGCATCCGCATCGGCGGTAATTCGAAGGTTGAGTTTCGTACCGAGCGACGAAAGAATACCGGCGCGAAGGCCGCGTCCGGCGAACTCGACGGATAACGCATCATGCAAATTTTGTCCTGAAAGTTCGACCTCGGCGGAAGTACCGCGCCGCACACCGTGCGGAAAGATAGAGCGCACGGTGGGAGCGGGCGAAGGCAGATCCGGATCGATCGCCGCGGGCGCGCTCACCGCGGACGCCAGCAGCAGGATGAGGAATGCGGATCTCATGCTCTTCTTATGCCTCCCCAGCCGGGACCAGATCCGGCGGCAGTTGCGTCTGGTGGCGCGGATTCACGAACAGCCAGAACACGGCGGCAACGATGGTAGTGGCGACGCTGAGATAGAGCACCGAATTCCAATCGTTGGAGCGCTGCAGCATCCATCCCATCAAAGCAGGGGAAGCGAAGCCGGCGCAATTGGACGCGGCATTCATCAAGCCCGCTACCGCTCCGCCCGAAGGACCACCAATATCCGTTGCGGAAGACCAAGCGGCGCCAAGGTAGAGGTCGACCGCGCCGGCGGCGAGGCCCATCAGGAGCGCGGCCAAGCCCGCTTGCGCGCACCAGATGCCTCCCAGCATCAAGAGCGCACCACCTGTTAGCGAAACAAAGCCAATCGCCGTCCGCGCGAACCGGTCATTCGTGCGGCGGCCGATCAGGTCGGTAAGAATGCCACCCACCCAGTTTGCTCCGACGCCGAGCAGCAAAGGAAGGCTCGCGTAGTAAGAGGATTCGGTCAACGACATGCCGCGATGTTGGCGCAAGTAAGTGGGAAACCATGTGATGTAGAACTGCCACATGAACGTGGACCCGAAAGCAGCGGCCAAGAGGCACCACAGGCGGCTCGAGCGCAGGAGGCGGTTCCAAGGCACTGGGCTCTTTCCCGCTCCGCCGGCATGTACGCCAGCCGCGATGATCCGCATTTCCTCTCCGGTGACGGAAGAATGCTCCGCCGGCGCATTGCGGTACCAGAGAAACCATAGAACAGCCCACAGGAAACCAAATGCGCCAAATACGAGAAACGGGATGCGCCATCCATAGTGGAGCAAGAGAAATCCGGCAATGGGGGGAGTAAGCGCCCCGCCGAGTCTGCCGCCGCCCAAGAATGCACCGAAAGCCGTCGCCCGCTCATTCACCGGAACCCAGCGGCTGAAGGCCGAGGCTACCGATGGCGAAAAGGCGGCTTCCAACGCTCCGAAAACGAAGCGTATTGCGAGAAGAGAACCGAAGCTCCACGCCGTTGCCGTCAGCGCGGTAAAGACAGACCATCCGGCAATGGCGAAACTCACGATGCCTCGCGCGCCCAGCCGGTCTGCGAGCATTCCCCACGGAGTCTGGCCAAGAAAGTAGGAAAGGCTGAAAATGCTAAAGACAAAACCCATCTGAGTTTGGGAAAAGTCGAAGGCCTTGCGCATCTCCGGTCCCGCGATGGCAATGCAGACGCGATCCGTGTAGCAGACCATGTTGATAAGCAGCGCAAGCAGGACGATGGAGTGGCGGACTTGCATACCTAGAGTCCCTCGGGCCTCGGTGTGTCCCGGTCCAGCGGATAGATAGGACGCGGAATGCACTTGAAGGGAAGCGTCTTCAAATTGGCGGTACTGACGCCCGGAGTGTCGACGACAAAGAGAGCGCGGGCAATAGGCTCGTAGGCGGCACGGAATCCGTTGGGCGATTTCACTACGACTATCTTGCAGTAGATGGGGTCAATGCCGTGGCTGCGGAAGAGTTCGGGATCAACCGTCATCGCCGAGCGCTCCGCAATGAGGATCTGCACTTGGCCAACTTCAAGCACCACGCTTCGGCCCATGCAGGTGGTGATGCCGGTATTGTATCCGCGTGCCCGCGCGACCCAACGGCCGTCGGAGATCAGCTTGACATTCCCCGTCACTTTCACAGGCTTGGAATGCTTCTTGTCGAAAGCGCCCCCGATCTTCATGGTGAGGGTGGAGCCGACGCCAGCCTCGATCGCCGAGGCGACGGCGGCTGGATCGACAAGGAAGATGGCGGCCGGTCCGGTAAGCGGCGCGCGGATCAAGTGCTTCAGGACGCCGGTGCTGTCACCGGGCGAACCGGAGCCCGTACTGTCGGAAGATTCCGAGAGCACTACAGGACCACCTTGCATGTTAAGCGCGGCGCGAATGGCATCGGGAACGGAGGTGAGCTCTGTTTCGAAAGCCTTCTTGTTGTCCCAGAGACGGCGGGCGAGCGTGTCGGCCTGCTGTTGGGCGATGCGCGGATCTCCGTTGGTCACACTAACAACCGAGCATCCCATTTCCGCAATGTCTAGCCATGGCTGAACTGGAAAGATAGAAACGGCCTCGGCTTTCCCGCTCTTTTCCAGCGCTTGGGCGGCGGCAATCAACTTGTGCATCGGCCCTCGGTACGTCTGCGAATTCTCGGCTTGAACGATCAGCGGCAGCTTGCGGAACGCCATGGCGGGACGCATTTCGCCCTTAAGAATGCGAACCATCATGCGGGCCGCGTTTTGACCGGTTTCATACATGTCCACGTGCGGGTATGTGTGGTAACCGACGATGGCGTCGGCCAGTCCGACCATCCGGCGGGTGATGTTTGCGTGCAGGTCGAGCGTTAAAACGACCGGCCGCTGTGGCCCCAGAATCCCGCGGGCACGCTGCAGGATGTTTCCCTCGACGTTATCTTCGCCCTCCGCCGTTTGAGCGCCGTGCATCGCCAGCAACAGAGCGTCCGGTTTCGCGCGACGAAGGTTTGTCTCGAACTCATCCGCTAAACGTTCGAAATCCGCCCGCACAAGGCGGTTCGCCGTGATTGCCCAGGCAGCGCAGACGGGAACGATTTCAGCGCGCGTCTTCTTTAAGACGTCGATGAATCCGCCCATCTCCGTAAGCTTCCCTTCGTGCCGGAGGTAAGCGTCACGGCCGAAGACAGGGGTAAAATCCTCGTAGCGTGTGGCGACGGGAGAGAACGTATTGGTTTCCTGAAGAATGGAAGCAACGGCGATTCTCCAACCTGTCCTCCGGGCTACGGTGATCATCAAAATACCAGTTTCAAGCTCATCTGACCCACGCGGGCGGGTCCTGCCGAAGCGATGATACCGAACTGCGGTATACCCAGCGTGCCTCCAGGCGAGGAAAAATTCGTGTGGTTGAAAAAGTTGAAGAACTCCGCGCGGTATTCCAGTCTTACCCGTTCGGTCAAACGGAAGGCCTTTTTAAGATTGACGTCCACGTTGGCAAGGCCCGGCATGATGAGCGTACGAGTTTCCTCGGAGCCAAACGCATACAACGGCGCCATCACGAAGGCGTCGGTATCAAACCAGCGGTTGACGCTGCGCTGGCCGCCGGGAAGATTGCCATTCCGAATGCGATTGGCGCGCTGGTCGCTGCCGGAGTTCAGGCGGGCGAAACCGCCCTGTACGCCGACGTTAAAGGCGCCCCCGGATTGAATAGTGACAATGGAGCTGAGCTGCCAGTCTCCCAGGACTAAACCAAGTGGTCCGCCGCGGCTTAGGTACTTCATGCCTTTCCCAAACGGAAGCTGATACACGGCGCTGGTGACCGAGACGTGCGTCCTATGGGAAGCCGATAGACCGCGTTGGGAAAGATTGTCGATCGTCTGCGACGCCGCTCCGCCGGACGGATTTCCGGCGATCGAAGAGAACGCCTGGTCAATTGTGCGGGAGAAGGTATAGGAGCTAAGAATCGTGAGCCCATCACTGAATCTCCGCGTATATTTCAGCGTGCCGGAGTTATAAAAAGTCTTCGAATCCGACCGGATCTGCGTTACCACCCCAAATTGATTCCAGCGGCGCCGGGGCTGAATCGCTCCCGGCCCGGGAGGCGCATCGTTGGCGTTGACGGCACGGTCCCCCCCCAGAGCGAGATTGCCCGCATAGCCGATCTCAATCGCATCGTTGCTCGTCAATTGTTGAGAAAGATGCAGCGAGCGTAACTGGGAGTATCCGGAGCCGAAGTCGCTGGTGTACCCGGCATAGTTCGGTGGCGGCGGTGCGCCGGCGGCGGCGGACGGGAATGGAGTATCCCATGTCAGTAACGGCGCGGCTGGATTGGCAATGTAGTTGGTCAGCACGGCCCACGGTGGATTGCTGCCAATACGAATGAGGGCAAGCCCCATGCTGTAGTTGTGATAAATTCCATAGCCCCCGCGAATCACGGTGCGGGCGCTGTCGAAGGGTCTCCAGGCGAAACCAATCCGAGGCGCGAAGTTGTTCCAATCATGCGGATAGAAGGGATCCTTCGCCTTCATGGGAATGGGTTGGCCTGAAGCGAAGTCGAATCCAGTCACTTCCCCACGCGCATCGTGGACCGGCGTGGTTGGCTCATAACGCATCCCGATATTGAGCGTGAGCCTGGAGGAGACGCGCCAATCGTCCTGCAGGAACAGGCCCAAGCGCGTGTTTCGCATTCGTACCGTGAAAGCGCGATTGCCGAGGCTGGTCTGTTGCGGACGCCCAATCAAAAAGTCGGCGAAGGAATTGCCCGAACCGACCGGGTTATTGTTCTCAAAGTTAAACTGGCCACGCACCGTGAGGCCCTGCGTACGGTCCGAACGAACTTTGCGTCCATCGAAGCCGAACTTAATCGTGTGGCGGTTCCGCGTCATCGTCACGTTTGTCAGGAGTTGCCAGACCTCATCCGGCTGAATGAGCGGATTGTTCGTGAAGTCGCCCAGGGAGGAGTAACCAGCCATCGCGATGAAGGGAAATCCGTTGGTCCGGCCAGTGGCCGGGATACCGGGGATTCCCAACTCGCGTTGGATGTTGAAGTCGGTATTCTCGCGCGGATCGGCCTGCGTGATGACGCTGCGGTTGTAGCCAATGCGTGACTCTTGAATAATGTTTGGGCTCCAAATCCTTGTGTAGCCGGTGGCGATGTTGTACGCCTTCAGATTCGTTGTGCGCACAAAGCCAGGGAAGAATTCCGCGTCCGGACGGGCGCGATTGTCATACGCGCCGCGGGCGAACAGAGAGTCCTTCGGGCTAAAACGATGATCCAAGCGATGAATGGTGCTATCGCTATCCGTCAGCACCGGGGCCAAAATTTGATAGTTGAAAATCTGCCCCGGCGTATTCACCCGCGGGTAGAAATTCAAAATCGACTGAGTTTGTCTCGTGATGCGGCTGGCGGGAATGATATTACCGGGAAATGGCTGGCCGGAGACGGGATCGAAAATCGTCCCGGTGAACGGTGCTCCCGTCGCTGTCCGCGTCAGATTTCCGGCCCGCTGTTCATCCGTGGCGACAGTGAATCGCCCGAACTGCTCCTGGCGAATCCGGATGCCTTCGTAGTTCGAGAAGAAAAATGTCTTGTCCCGTCCGTCATAGATTTTCGGAATGTACACGGGTCCGCCCACCGTGCCGCCAAACTGGTTTTGACGTAACTTAGGCTTGGACGTAGGGAAGAAGCCTCGCGCATCCATCTTGTCGTTGCGCAGAAAATTAAACAGGGTCCCATGGGCGGCGTTCGTGCCTGACTTGGTCACAATGTTGATATTGGCGCCCGCCTGGAAACCAAATTCCGCCGGGAATGTACCGGTCTGAATCTTGAATTCCTGAATTGCGTCTACCGATGGGTTGAATGAGTTCCAGTTATAGAACCCGACGTTCATCGTCACCCCATCCAGATTCCACTCGTTGTCCGTGTCCCGGTTGCCATGCGCCCAGACAGCGATGCCGCCAGCCAGAAAACCCTGCAGCGTGGCTCCGCCCGGCACACCATTTTGAATATTCGGCGTGAGCAAGGCTAAGGTATTGAAATTACGCCCATTGAGCGGCAATTCCACCACGCGTTTGTTGTCGATCACATCGCCGAAGACCGCGTCCTCCGTATTGATTATGGGAACCTCAGCCGTGACGACAATCGATTCCGAAACGCTTCCCGTCTGCAGTATGATATCCAGACGCGCACGCTGGGCGATCTGTAGGATAAGGCCTTTGTTGACCTCCGTTCGAAAGCCATTCGAGGAGATGGTGACCTCGTATTCGCCGATGGGCAGATTGGTTAGAATGTAATTGCCGTCCGCGTCGCCCTTCGCTTCGCGGATCTGATTGGTCGCGACGGCCCTTGCCTGAATGGCGGCTCCAGGGATAACGCCGCCGGATGGGTCGTTGACTGTGCCGACAATGCTGGCTGTGGTGACCTGGGCAAATAGAGAACTCCCGGCCGCTATGAGAACGAGGACAAGGGGAAACGATAGTCGAAGCATTTTCAGCTCTCCTGCGCAACTGGTATACACTGGTCTGATGCTACATCCATACCGGTATGGATGTCAAGAACAAAAATCTCACAAGTTCAATTGAAATAATGTATGCAATTCGGATTATAATGGTACAACCAGGTAGGACCACGTGAGCGTCATGGTAAAAATACAAGCTAACAGCCCCTTGTCCGTCCCCGTCCAGCTGCGCTCCATTCTGACGGGAAAAATCGATGGTGGTCTTTACGGCAAATCGGGGAAACTTCCCTCGGAACGTGCGCTCGCCGAAACGTTCGGCGTGTCGCGAACGTCCGTTCGGGAGTCGCTCAACGCCCTTGTAAAGGACGGCGCTCTCGTACGGATTGTAGGCAAGGGGACCTATGTCGCATCGGGGGCCCGCGATCATGCGGCCATGGTGCAACGGGAAGCGGTAGGCCACTTGGCCTTTCTGATCGGCGAGAATATCTTCCAGTTCGTTCAGCCCGGATATAGCCGCATCCTGGTCGGCGCGGAGCAAGTCTGCCGCCAGCAGGGATACCGGTTGTTATTTCATTCCGTGGGCGAGGAAGAAAACGATCCCAAGATGGGCCTTCCGCAAGGGCAACCGAATGCAATTCAAGGGTGTCTGGTGGCTGGCGGCCTTCGCAAGAAGTCGTTAGACCGGCTCCTCGACTGGGAAGTCCCCATCGTGTTAACGGACCTTATTGTGCAGGATGGCAACGCCAGCGCCGTCGGCGCCGACTATGCCATCGGCACGCGTCAGGCGCTGGAGTACCTGGCGGAAATTGGACACAAGGATATCGGCTTTATCGGCTTTCCCAATTCGGAAAAATACCGCGCCTACTGGCAGACCCTGGAAAAACTGGACTTGCGTTACAACCCGCACCTGGTTCAATTCCTGTCACTACCCGATGTGGAGCCTGGCATCCTAGCCGGCTTCGGCGCCATGCAGGAAATGATGTCTTCCGGCTCGCTGCCCAGCGCCATGGTCGCCACGAACGATTTGGTGGCGATGGGCTTAATGGAAGCGTTGAAGATGGGAGGCATCAGCGTCCCCGGCGAAGTCAGCGTGATTGGCTACGACGATCTCGGACGCGACATGAATCCGCCGTTGACGACAATCCGTTCTTACCCGGAAGAAGTCGGCCGCATCGCCGCAAAGATGCTGATCGATCGACTTTCGGACGAGACAACGCCCAGCCGGGTCGCCGTTCCGACGGAGTTGGTGATCAGAGGCACGACAGCGCCCCCCGGCGGGCATCAAAAAGGAGAAGTTCGTTGATTACCACCTGGGAGCGCTCCCATGAATTGCTGGAACGTTCGCGCCGCTCGCTCGCCGGCGGTGTGAGCAGCCCTTTCCGCGCCAAGGCATCCGTACCGCTCTTCTTCGAAGACGGCAAAGGAGTCCGGCTCCGGGACGTGGACGGGAACGAATATATCGACTATCAGCTTGCCTGGGGTCCGATGATTCTTGGTTACGGCCATCCAGCGATGGTCGAGCGGATGCGGCGCCAAGTGGAAAAACCGTGGAGCTACGGAGCTCAACACATGTTGGAGATCACCGTCGCCGAGAAGATTCAATCCATGGTGCCGTGCGCCGAGCGTGTCGCCTTCACATCGAGCGGTAGTGAAGCCGTGCAACTGGCTCATCGCCTTGCGCGCGCCTATACCGAGCGCCCGTTGATTCTCAAGTTCGAAGGCCATTATCACGGCTGGATGGATTCGGCGCTCCATAGCTACAAGCCGCAGCGGCACGAGGTTGGACCGTTAACCGCTCCGCTCACCGTGCCCGGCTCTCGCGGGCAGGCGCTGAACACGGTGGACGGCATCGTGGTTTCACCGTGGAACCGCCTGGATATCCTCGAAGAACTGCTGGAGGCTCATTCAAACCAAGTGGCTGCCGTAGTGATGGAGCCGGTGTTATGCAACAGCGGCTGTCTCATGCCAAGGCCGGGCTTTCTGGCAGAGGTGCGGAAACTCGCCGACCACCACAGATGTCTGCTGATCTTCGACGAAGTCATTACCGGATTCCGCATCGATCCCGGCGGGGCACAGAAACACTTCGGAGTCACTCCGGATATTGCCACTTTCGGCAAGGCCGTTGGCGGAGGTATGCCACTGAGCGTAGTGGCAGGCCGCGCCGGCATTATGGAACAGATGTTTACGGGAGGCGTTGTATTTGGCGGAACCTTCAACGGAAATCCGCTCTCCCTGGCGGGGGCTGACGTCTGCCTGAACGAATTGAGCCGCGACGGCGGTTCCGCGCTCCGGGAAGCTAACCGGCTCGGCTTGCACTTAATGGACCGACTCACCACTTCCGCCAAGTCCCATGAGATCCCTTTGAAAGTTACCGGTTTCGGAACTGCGTTCTATCTGCACTTCACTCAGCGGGAGGAGCTAAATGACTACCGCGATACTTTTGACGATGATCGCGATCTGCTTCAGCGCTTCCTTCTCGCGGCCTTGCAGGAAGGCATCATCCTGGTGCCTGACGGACGCATGTACGTTTCCGCCGTCCATACGGAGCAGGACATCGAATTGACTTCGCAAAAGCTGGACCTGGCTTTTCAGACGCTGCAGAGAGTTTAGAGTGAGGCCTGATGGAGGTACGAGATCCTGGAACCTCTTGGGACGGCGAGGGTTACCCTGATACACCCCCGGAAGCCAACCTGCTTGCCAGTTCTGAACGTCGTTAATCGGCAGCCCCTGGGATGGCGTCTGCGCTAAATCAGTGTTGAGTGGCTCTGAGGGCATGAATCCTTAGTTGGGTGTTTTTGACTAAAACCGCGAAAAGTCAATTTTGCCGGGTTGAGGCAAGCAGTTGCCCCGATCAATTCGGCTGTTTAGGACCTGCGCTGTCCCATTCCAGTGCCGCCAACCGGCTGACCATCTGATCAAGATCGACGATCTCGCTGGCATCCAGTTTGTTCAATCGGCATTTCCGAAGGAACCTGCTGTCGCCCGCCGCGGAGCCGCACGCCTTAAACAACATGCAGCGCTGAGCATACCTGTCGGTAATTTTCCTCCTCCTTCCTTTGGCGATCTGGACCGGCTTGGCGATGTCGCCAGGCATCGTCTCCGCATTCCCGATGATTGTAACTGTACTTGGAGGTCTTCAATCGGCCCGCACGATTCACTTTGCAGTGTCCATGCTGCTGGTCCTCTTCCTTTTCATCCACATCCTAATGGTTTGTAGAACAGGCTTCCGCCGCCTTATGCGAGCCATGATCACAGGTCACTCATGAGCCTCCTATCCCGTCGCAAACTTATTGCCGCCGCCGCCGGCGCATCCGGCTTGGCAGTGGCAGCCCGCCTCGCCGATCAGTACGGTCTAACGCCGCCCGACAGCGGTGGCATCTACGGCCCCGGCAACACGCTGACCTATGCCTCCCAGCGTCTGCTGACCCGCCATTCCCTGGCCCGTGAATTCGCACCGGCCGATATCGCGAAAGCGCCGTTCGCAAAACTCCGGCCCTTCCAGATCGAAGCCTATTCGAAATCGCAGGCAGTTGGTTTCGCCGACTGGCGGATTGGCGTTGACGGCATCGTCGCCCAGCCCACTTCGTTCTCGCTCCCCGATCTCAGGAATCTTCCCGCTCGGACCCAGATTAACCAACTGGCCTGCGAGGAGGGCTGGTCCTTCATCGCCGAGTGGACGGGCGTGGCCCTGTCCGAAGTCTTAAAGGTTGCCAAAGTTCTGCCCCAGGCCCGCTACGTCGTTTATTATTCAATTCAAAAGAACTGGGTGCAAAGCATTGACATGGCTGACGCCCTGCATCCCCAGACGCTACTCGCTTATGGAATGAACGGCGCCGACCTGCCGATCGGCCATGGCGCACCGGTCCGCATGTGGCTGCCCCGCCAACTCGGCTACAAGAACGTTAAGTTCATTACCCGGCTCACCCTCACCGATAGCTTGAAAAACCTCTATAAAGGCGGAAACTACTCCTGGTACGCAGGCATCTGAAGACCATTAACTATGGAATATAGACAACTAGGCGGGTCCGGTTTCAAAGTACCCGCATTAAGCTTCGGAACAGGTACGTTCGGCGGAACCACCGAATTCTTCAAAGCATGGGGAAGCAGCGACGTTGCCGAGGCCACTCGGCTTGTTGATATTTGCCTGGAATCCGGCTTGACGATGTTCGACTCCGCAGATATCTACTCCAATGGCGCCGCCGAGAGCATCCTCGGCGAGGCCATCAAAGGCCGCCGCGATCGGGTCCTGATCTCCACCAAAGGAACCTTCCGCCACGGCGAAGGCCCGAACGATGTCGGCTCGTCGCGCTTTCACATCACCCGCACGGTCGAAGCCAGCCTGAAGCGCCTCGGCACCGACTACATTGACCTCTTCCAGCTACACGGTTTCGATGCCATCACCCCGATCGAGGAAGCGCTCGGCACGCTGGACAATCTGGTCCGGGCCGGCAAGATCCGCTACATCGGGTGTTCCAACTTCTCCGGCTGGCACTTGATGAAGGCGTTGGCGGTGTCAGAAAAATATGGCTTGTCGCGCTATGTGGCGCACCAGGCGTACTACTCGCTTATCGGCCGTGACTACGAATGGGAACTGATGCCGCTCGGGCTGGATCAAAAAGTCGGGGCGGTGGTTTGGAGTCCGCTCGGTTGGGGCCGTCTGACGGGCAAGATTCGCCGCGGTCAGCCGCTGCCGGAGTCGAGCCGCTTGCAGGCGAAGGTGGTTGTCGACAACGGCCCGCCGGTGGAAGACGAATACTTGTACCGCGTCGTTGATGCACTCACCGCAGTCGCGCAAGAAACCGAAAAGACGGTCCCGCAAGTCGCGTTGAACTGGCTGCTGCAGCGGCCCACGGTCGCCACCATCGTCATCGGGGCCCGCAACGAAGAGCAGTTGCGCCAGAACCTGGGCGCGGTTGGCTGGAATCTCACCAAGGAACAAGTTGCGAAGCTCGACGCGGCCAGCGCCACCACGCTCGCCTACCCTTACTGGCACCAGAGCGGTTTCAAGGAACGCAACCCGCCTCCGGTCTAAAATGAAAAGGCGGCCTCCCCTCTCGGGAAGGCCGCCTTTTCTTGGATTCGAAGCATCATGTGGTGCGCTGAATGACGGCGGCGGCCTGGTGCAGGTAGTCCGGGCAAAGGGCGCTGCGATAGCGGCGATACACCGGAACTGGCAAGAAGACACTCCAACAACTGCAGTGGAGTATACTCGGCGTCTATGACGATTGGAATGAGATTCGCAACGATTGCCTGCGTGGTGGGAATGGCTGGAATGGCGGCGGATTGGCCAGCTTTTCGGGGACCTAACGGGTCCGGAGTCGGAGTTGGAATCGGATTGCCGGTAGAGTTCGGTCCGGCGAAAAACGTGGCCTGGAAGACGGCTGTTCCTTTTGGGAGGTCATCTCCGATCGTGGTTGGGGGACGGGTATTTTTGACGGCGAGCGAGGGTGGGACCCTTTTCACGCTCGCCTACGACTTGAAGACCGGCAAGGAACTATGGCGCAGGGCGCTGAAGCCATCGAAGGTGAAAGACATATATAGGGCCAACGATCCGGCCTCGCCGACGCCGGTGTCGGACGGAAAAAGCCTGTACGTGTTTTTTCAGGATTTCGGTTTAATTTCCTACTCGTTGGAAGGGAAAGAGCGGTGGCGCCATCCGTTGGGGCCGTTTGTGAATTTCTATGGAATCGGCTCATCGCCGATTGTCGCGAAAGGGTTGGTCGTAATGTTGTGCGACCAGATTAAGGGCGCCTTCGCGGTAGCTGTGGATTCGGCAACAGGAAAGCAGAGGTGGCGACGGGAACGCCCCGAGTCGCCGGACGGGTGGGCGGTTCCGGTAGTGTTCGAGGATCAGCTACTAATGGTGGGCTCGACGCGGGTGGACGGATATCAACTCTCGACCGGTGAAACGCGGTGGTGGATTCCCCTCATGTCGAATGGAAGTATGGGATCGGCGGTTGTCCACGGCGACACGCTGCTGGTGACAGCGGCGGGGTCAGAGCAACCGTGGATGCCGGTGTTTCCATCGACCCTTTCCAAGACTGACAAGGATGGGGATGGAATGGTGTCGGTGGAGGAGGCCAGAGGCGAGAAAGACTGGTTCGAGCATTTCGGGTGGGTCGACTCTAACGCAGACGGCAAGTTGACCGCTGCGGAATGGGAGGTAGCGCGGCAGTACGGCGTTGGGGAGTACGGGGCGGTGGCAATTCCTTTGCGCGGAAAAGGGAAACTGGAAAGTTCTTCCATTAAATGGAGGCTAAAGAGAAATTTGCCGTATGTTCCGTCGGCGCTGTTGTACGAAGAGGTGTTTTATCTGGTAAAGAGCGGCGGGATTGTGACATCGGTGGATCCGGCGACCGGCGCAATACTGAAGCAGGGGCGGGCGACAGGAGCCCTAGGAGAATATTTTTCGTCACCCGTAGCGGCGGACGGGAAAATATACGTCGCGAACGCGGAAGGAAAGATGGCGGTTCTGAAGGCCGGGGCGCAGTGGGAAGTATTGAAAGTAAACGACTTGGGCGAAGATGTGGGAGCGACGCCGGCGATCAGCGACGGAAGGCTGATCGTAAGGACACGCGGACTGCTCTACGCATTCGAAGATAATTCCGCAAAGTAGCCGCGGGCAATAGCAGCCTTTCATAGCTGGGGCGTACGGATGCGAGAATTTGCGCCCCAGCGTCGGGCAGGATGGCGGATCTGAAAGTTCGTCAGTCCAATTGACAACTCCTCACGGCGCGGGCGCTGTATATTCCAGCACCTGTCCGTCGGCGAGCAATCGGGAGCGTAGTTTTTCGTAAGGCACATCCTGGACGGCGATTTTTGCGTCGATCGCCATTACAGCGGCGGTGGCGGCGGACTGGCCGAGAATCATGAAGACCGGTTCCATTCGAATCGATCCGTAGGCGATATGGGAACTGGAAAGACAAACGGGCACGAATAAGTTAGCCGCCTGCCCTCTTTTAGGAACCAGCGAGCCGTAGGATATCTGATACGGTCCGCGGGTGCTGACACCAATGTCCCCTTCGTTCTGGACATAGCCTTCGGGGGTGATATAGCGCTGGATGTTATGAGAGTCGATGCCATACGAACCCATCCCGACCGATTCCGGCGTGGGGCGCTTCTTGGTGAGCTCATTCTCGGTCATCACATAGCGGCCGATCATCCGGCGGGCCTCGCGGACATACATTTGGTGAGGCCAATTGGCGGTGCTTTTGAACTCGTCCTTCGCCAGGCCCCACTTGGCGAACTCGGTGCGTACGCCGGCGGGGACGCGAGGGTCATTGGCAATGAAGTACAACAGGCCCTGCTGATAATCGATATGTTCCTGAATGATTTCCCGCCGGCGGGCGTATGTCGCTTCCGGATAGTCCCAGTTACGGCCGATGTTGTCCGTCGAAAATGGCCCATGGTTATTGGTGTCCGTTTTCGCGTTCGGAATCATATCGAACTTCTGAAAGGTCTCCCGCCATCCGGCATCGAACACGCGGGCGAGAACTTCGTATTCCTTCGGATTATAGGAAGCAGGCTTGGGGAACGGAACGCGGTTGGCCGGCACTTGCGTCAGGCACATGCGGAAGCAATAGGCCTGGACTTTTTTGTCGGCGTCGCCCTTGACTCCGGGATGTTCCGTGCTGATGCGCGGGAGAACGCCGCTTTTCGGATCGCCGGGAACGACATAAGGCGAGATTGGTGTTTTAAGAAAGCCGAAATGGTGGCGGTGATGGAGGACTCCCGTCTGGACGCCGTTCCACTCTTCGTCATACGTCTTCGTCGATTCGCGGCCGACATGGAAATCAACGCCGGCGGCCGCCATTAAATCGCCTTCGTAGGTGGCGTCCATGAATATCTTGGCGGTGTAGGTCTTGCCATCCAGAGTGCGAATGGAAGTGATGTTCCGGTCCTTCACGGTAACACCGCTCTTACGATCGAGCCACGCATTACGGACAACAGGAATGTTAAGTTCCTTCACCCAGTCTTCATAGACCCTTTCGGCGACGTGCGGCTCAAAAACCCACATGGTACGTCCGGTGACATCCAGTGCGGGAGTTCCCTGCCCTTTATTGCCGTACTCGTCCCGTTTTTGCCAGCGCCACGCGGACGGCTGATCGTACTGTTTCCATACGCGATGATAAAACTCCCGGGAGAGTCCGCCGATCACAGCCTTGTTTCCGGTATCGCTCCAGCCGAGCCCACCCGCGGTCAAGCCACCCAGATGTTTTTCGGGGCAAACGAGTTGGACTGTTTTGCCCATTTTCTTTACCTGGATTGCCGCGGCAATAGCGCCGGAAGTGCAGCCGTATATGAGGACGTCAGAATGGCTGGGAGCGGCGGCGGCAGCGGCGGCGAATAGGATAGGGGCGAAGCGGAGGATCATTTGACAACAAGTCTAACGCGGTAACGGGCTTGCCCTGAACTCGACAGTCTGGGGCGGCGACGCGGGATGCTCGATGGTGAGGCGCATTGTCACGGCGGCGGGCCAACCGGGAGCGAGGCGAAGATCCCAATGAAGATTCGCGCCTGGCGGACCGGCGTCGTTTTGCTCGGGCGGAGACTTTAGCGACGCCGCCTCGGACCACAGTACGGCGCCGGACTGCGGGTGGAGCGCCTCGATGGTGAAATAGGCCGCAACCGGGACGCGGCAGCCGATTCGAACGGGCAGTAAGACATCTCGCAAGGAATAGCTTTTCCTGGGAAGAGGAGCGTCCTCTTTCGCGCCCTCGTCAATCCAGCGGCGGAGCACTTCGATTTGGCGGGTCGAGAGCGGACGGCCGCCGATCGGCATGCGGTGGGCTTCGCCACGGCGGCCATCGACAAAATGGATCAGCACGCTTCGCTCCGAATCCCCTGTCACGATGATTCGGCCCAAGTTTCCGCCACGCAACAAAGCGGCGTGCTGGCGGAGGCTTAGTCCGCCCGCCGCGCCATGACAGCCGTTACAGTGCATGGCGAAGATGGGCGCGATATCGGCATGGAAGCTAACCGGTTCCGGCGGCGGGTAGAACGGCATTTTCGAAAGCTAGCGGTGCCCGGCCTTGATCGGCCTTCCGTCGCGGAACTGGATTTCAATCAGCTTTTCGCTGGTGGGCAGGTAGGTCACGACCTTGTGTGTCATCGCGTCGTAGACCACGCCGCCATCGGGATAGGCGTATTTTCCGTCGATGCTGAAAGAGACCCAGCCCGGCTTCGGCGTTTCCTTTGGATCCTTAAAGATCGGCATGTCGGCGACGTGCCGCGGAGGAAGTTTCGAAACGTCGTAGGCGTAGACGTAGCCGAAAACGCCGTCGACGAACCAGACTTCTTTTTGATCGGGCCGCAGATTAATGCCGTGGCTATCCGTGCTATGTGGCTTCTTCGCAGGAACGTTGGGCATCTGGGCCAGCCGTTCCGGGGGAGTTCTTCCTTCAACACGGTGCAGTACTTTACCGCCGAACCCTTTATTCGTGCGGCCTTCGGCCACTTCGAAGCCGAGAAGCCAATCGACATTCGCGTAAATGTATTTCTCGTCATCGCTGACGGCGAAGGGACGAATGCCTTTTCCAAACGGTCCGGCCCGGCCGATGACCTTATTGGTTTTGGTATCGGCAATATAGATCCAAGGAACCGTGAGAATCGACATATAAACGCGCGTTCCGTCGGGATTCATCCATGTATTGTGCGGCCCGATTCCGAGGATTGGATGATCGGTATAGTGCTGCCCGTGCTCAGTCTTGATTTTCGCTTTCACATCGCCGGTCGCGGCGTCAATTGCCCACCAACTGTCGGAGTCGCGCATCGGAACATAGAGCGTTTTTCCGTCCGGGGTAATGGCTTGGCTGTCCGCATAGCCTCCCTCATAGTGGCGCCGCCAGTCTATCCGGTCGGTCGCCAGATCGATACAGACGAGTTCGTCCTTCAGATTGGACGTCAGGTACAACTTGCCGAGGGAGACACTGGCCGAAATACCTTTGTAGCTCGCCGTTTCGGGAACGTCGAACTGCCGAAGCAGCTTATGGCCGTCGTTGATATCGTAGACGCTGACACCGGTCCTATTGGTGACGTAGAGCAGGCGTTCGATACCTTTTACGATTTTTCCATTACTTTTGGTTTGGGCGAATAGCGGCGCAAGCAGTGTCAATAGTAGAAGTAAACGCATCGTGGCCGAATGCTATCACACGTTGGCTATTTAGAGGGTCGGGAATCGGTCAGTCCCAGTCGTTGGGAAAGTAGTCCGGGCCATACTTCCGGAGGCGGTCACGCGCCACAGTCAATAAATGAAGACCCACAAAAATCACAATCGAAGCGAGAATTCGGATAGCCCAGTACATGAAACGGTTCGAGGAGTCGGCGGAATGGAACAGCGCCTCACGAGAGTGAATACCGGTGAGAGCAATCAGCATGGAAGCGCCGCCGGAAGACGCAAATGCTCGAATGCGATTTCCCGACTGGGTGCCCGAAATTGTGAAGGGTCCTAAAGGAAGGATGCTGAACTTCACGCGAAGGGCGCCGGCTGGCCAGACTCGGTCGTCCGTGATCCGATACCGGCTGATCTGGGGCTGGCCGTCATTCAAAACGATCCACTCACGGCTCAGGAACGCCTGCTGGCCGGGCATGGCGATTTCGAGTTTAGAGGCGAGTTCGCGGGTCGGCGGAACATCGAGCAGCCTGTCGATAGCGGCAATCACGCCTTCATCCAGCTCAAAGCCGCCAAGCAGCAGTCCCGATGCAATGGCCGTTTCATCGCGTATGGCCATGGGCTCATTCTGAAACCCTTTGGGCGCGCCATCGGATCGTGTGTCAATTTCCTCTTTTGCCCAAACCAGTTCAAATCCTTCTTTAGAGGGACGGCGAGGAGGCGACTTTTTCCACTGCCGCATCTCAACGGTCCGGCGGATAAACGCCGCGTGACTACCGGGGATTGGGCCGAAAATTCTATCTCCGGCGGGAGCGGCCGACTCAAGCTTACCCGTGATGTGAACGACCCGCCCATCGTTGTTGGGATCTGGTTTCTCGACGTCGACTGATATGGCTTCGTGCCGGCCGGAGTCGATCGACAGCGACCGCATCGCCGCGTAGACCTCGATCCAGACATTCAACGCCACACCCGACCAGAGAATTACGTGGCAAAGAAAAGGAGAGAGGCCCTTCGCGATCCGGCGACCGAAAATATCGCGCTTGTGCATGATCTGAGTGGCATTCGCGGGCAATGCCTGCTGAGAACTCGAAACGAAAGCCCAAAAAGTGTCAGTGCAAATTGCCTAAAACCGGCCCTCCGATTTCCACACGGCCTTACCGGCGGGATCAATATAGGCCCAACCTTCGCTAGACATCACCATCGCCAAGCATACCTTAAAGTCGGCGGCACTCGCATATTGATTTGCAATCGCCACGCGTCCGGACTTATCCATGTATCCAAATTTCCCATCGAGTTTTATTCGCGCCATACCGCATTGATAGTCGTAGGCAGCATCGTATTTGCGGAATTCGAATGCCGGTTTGCCGTCTGGAGCGAGATAGCCAAACCGGTCGCCGTCCTGCGCCAGTGTCAAACCATCCGACTGTGGATGAATCGGCCGTGGTCCTTTCTTCGGGGCTACGGTTTTTCCGCGCGTGTCGATGTCAATCCACTTTCCTTCCTTCTGCACGCCGGCCACACCACCCTCAAAGTCGCGGGCATCGTCGAATTTCGGTTCGATCGCCCAGGCGCCTTTCACGTCCTTGTAGCCCCAATGAAAGCCCTCCTTCCAGCGCAGGAGTCCATCTTTGAAACCGGGAGCGCGATCATGGCCTTCCATGGGCAGACGGAGCACAATGTTCCCGGTTCTATCGAAGTAGCACCATTCGCGGTCCAGGCCGCCGACCGCCAATCCACGCCCGTCTTCGGGGAATTTTCCCGAGGGCATGAAGCGCGGTTCAATGACTACCTTGCCATCACGATCAATATAGCCGTAAGCACCAGGTGTGGTTCCGGATCGGGGCCGTTGCACGACCGCCAGTCCGGCGCTATAGTCACCAAGCACACGATACGGGATCTCGGCGATGGTCTTGCCTTGCGTGTCGATCACGCTGTATTTTCCATCGCGGCTGACAAGCGCGCGGCCCTGTTCAAAGTTCGAAGCGGTGGAGAATACGGCCGGGATCACGACATGGCCCGTTGGATCGATATAGCCGGCGTTCGAACCGATATATACGACGGAACGGTTGTCCCGGAACTCCTCCACACGATCAAACTTCGGAGGGATGACGACTTTGCCGGAACGGTCAATGAAACCGAACTGGCGGCCGTTACGGATGGGATACAGCGCGGGCTGAGCCGCGAGTGTAATCGAGAGGGCAAGCAACAAATAGCGCATCGCACTTATTGATGCGCATTCGCGGGCTCAAAATGATCACGGCTTCCGGTAGCTGATTCGCCAGATCTTGTTATTGCCGTCTTCGGAGAGAAGCAAACTGCCGTCGGCCAGTTGCAGCACGCCCACCGGACGGCCCCACACTTCCTTACTATCCTCACCCAGCATGAAGCCGGTAAGGAACTGCTCTACTCCGCCCACGGGCCTGCCGCCTTTGAAGGGTTGAAAGACCATCGAATAACCAACGCGTTTGCTGCGACCCGATGATCCGCGAAGCGCGATAAAGGCGCCATTTTTGTACTTGGCCGGGAACATTTTGCCGGTGTAGAACGCAAAACTCATCGCCGAAACGTGCGCGCCCAGCAGGACGTCCGGCTCAACCGCCTTCGTCACCGCTTCCGGGTTCACTCCCTTGTGGCGGGGCTCTTCGTTGGGTCCGATATAGGCATATGGCCAGCCGTAAAAGGCGCCCTTTTTCACTTCGGTGAAGAAGTCCGGGACGAGATCATCGCCCAAACCGTCACGCTCCTGGACCGTGGTCCAAAGCCGCTTGCTTTCCGGCTGAAAGCGAATCGTTACCGGGTTACGCAGTCCGGTTGCGAAAATTTCGGGGCTGGAGCCATCCAGGTTGTAGACATTGACGGCGTTGCGGTTGGCGGGATCGCCCAGGTCAACATTGCTGCCGGAACCAACGGATACATAAAGCTTCTTCGCCTTGCCGTCGATGGCGATGGAACGGGTAGTGTGTCCCTTGGTGTAACCTTCCAGGTCGACAATTTTCTCGGCCGGCCCGGCCGTCACCGCGGGCAGCGTGATCTTGTAACGTTTAATCGCCTCCGCTTCCGATACGTACAAATAGCCTTCATGGAACGCCATGCCGAAAGGACGATCCAGACCTTCGATGAGCGGTTTGCGCGTCTTCTCATCATTCAACATGAAGACGCCTCCCTTGGGCAGCGTCTCCGTTACAAGCACCGCTCCGCCCGGGAGTTGGACCATATCGCGCGGTTTCTGAAAACCGCTGGCATACTCTTCCACGGTGAATCCGGCCGGCACACTCAGCTTCTTTCCGGCTGGCTGCGGAATAACCTTGGCGGCGTTAGCCACCTGACCCGCCGCATTGGGCGGCGGCAGCGTGTATTTACGGGCCTGCGGATATAGCGAAGCAGCAAGCAGGAGGGAGAACAGTACGGCGCGTTTCATCGTTTTGGCTAGTTTATCACTGTGGCGCCGGACCGGACCGCAGCCGGTCGTGCAACGTTTTTTCGTCCAGATCCCCTGTCCATTTGGCGACGACCACCGCCGCCACGCCATTGCCGATCACGTTCGTGATGGCCCGCGCTTCAGACATAAACCGGTCAATGCCCAGAATCAGCGCCAGCCCCGCCACTGGTACATTTCCCACCGCCGACAGTGTCGCGGCCAGCACAACAAACCCGCTGCCGGTAACGCCAGCCGCGCCCTTTGATGTCAACAGCAGCACCGCCAACAATGTGATCTGCTGCGTGAGCGTCATCGCCGTGTTCGTGGCTTGTGCAATAAAGACCGCCGCCATCGTAAGGTAAATCGACGTACCATCCAAATTGAACGAGTAACCCGTCGGAATCACCAAACCGACAGTGGACTTCCCCGCCCCCAGCGATTCGAGCTTCAGAATCATTCGCGGCAGCGCCGCTTCCGACGACGACGTCCCCAGCACAATCAAAATTTCCTCGCGGATGTAGCGCAGGAAACGGAAGATGCTGAAGCCGTGGAACCGGGCGATGGAACCCAAAACGACAAAGATAAATAGAACGCACGTCAGGTAGAAAGTCGCCATCAATTGCGCCAACGAAAGCAGGCTCTTCAACCCATACGTTCCCACCGTGAAAGCCATCGCCCCAAACGCGCCAATCGGCGCCAGTGCCGTTATCATCTTCACGATCGCAAACAGAATCTCCGAACTTCTCTCAATGAATTGGAATACTTCATTCTTGTGGGACCCCAGCCGTTGCAATGCCACGCCGAAAAGAATCGCCAGCAACAGCACCTGCAAAATTTCACCCTTTGCAAATGCGTCAAAAAAGCTGGTGGGAATCACGTTCAGGATGAAATCCGTCGTCGAGGTCATCTTTCCCGGAGCCGTATAAGCCGCAATCGAGCCGATGTTGAGCGTCTTCGGATCAATATTCATCCCCGCCCCAGGCTGAATGATATTCACCACCATCAGGCCCACCAGCAGCGCTACCGTCGACACGACCTCAAAATACAGTAGCGCCAAACCGCCCGTTTTGCCCACCTTTTTCATATCCGCCGTGCCGGCAATTCCCACCACAACCGTACAGAAGATAATCGGCGCGATGATCATTTTGATCAGCTTGATAAAGCCATCGCCGAACGGTTTCATGGCCGCGCCCATCTCCGGAGCCACCGCGCCCAGCGCAATGCCCAACGAAATCGCGATCAGCACCTGCACGTAAAGAGATCGAAGCATGTCTAGGAAATTCTAGCGGAATAGAATGAAGCAAGGTACGGATCTCACAACATGAAATCAATTTTGCTCGCCGCCACGGCCCTCACGATCTGGGGTCAGGCGATCGTGCCGGGCAACGCCAAGGTCGAAGGCATTGTCGAAAAAACAGGTCTGATGAGTGGAAAAAAGCACTTGCTCGCCTGGGAGAAATTCGATGGCAAGTTCAACGTGACGCCGCCCCGCGTTGAACTTGCCGTCGAAACCGCTTCGCTCAAAGTGCTCGACGACTGGATCGGCGACGGAAAAAAGGAGGATGTGCGAAAGGAGGCGCTGGGAAAAAACGTTCTCGACGCCGCCAACTATCCCCAAATCCGCTTCGCCTCGACACGAGCCACCGGCGATACGGCCAGCGCATTCCAAATTACCGGCAACCTCACCGTTAGAGGAATCACCCGGCCCGCCACTCTATCAGTCAAACGAACCGCGGCCGGCTACGAAGGCGAAACACGCTTCCTGATGTCGGACTTCGGCATCAAGCCACCCAAAGCCGCGCTCGGCGCCGTCGGCACTAAGGACGAGATGACGATCCGCTTCGCAGTGGGAGCGTCGAAGTGAACTTCTGGCCGACAAGACGCAGTTCCACCGTCAGTGTAACCGCGCCGGCGATCTCCGGAATCTCCACCGGCCAACTCGTCTCGCCCGGCGGCAAATCCACCGTCCGCAACGCCAGCGTGAACGCCCGGCCATCTGACCAGCGATAGAGCACCTTCCCCTCCGCGTCATGCAGAATTAACTCATAGGTCTGCCCGCTGGGAAAGACAACGCGCAACGGCGCGCCCGTATTGTTATTGAGGAATATCCGAACGTAATCCTTCGCCCGCGCCACGCCGAATCCCAAACCGCTGGCGTTTAGAACCGTGACGCCGGAAATCTTGGCGTAGACCAAGTCCTGCGTCCGCGAACTCGGCCCGCCTGTATTCTCTCCCCGATAAACCAATCCCACGTAAGGAAGAAAATTCTCCTCCGTGATGCCAACCTGGAACACCCCCGGGTAGGTAACCTGATGAAACACTTTCTCAAAGTCCCCAAGCGCCACCACCTTCGACGCATTCGAACTCACCACTCTGGCCCGCCCACAGCACGTCGGCAGCGCCGTCGCGTACACCTCGTCAACCTTCCGGCTGAAGTCGTACCAAAGCTTTTCCTCGCCCGCTGCCTCATCGTACTGATAAACGCGGCCTGCGCCGTCATTCCGAACCCAGAACTCCCCAGCCCGGTATGCGGAAAGCAAATAGTACGTTTCGCCTTTGAACTTACCCGCGCGAGTCACTTCCACCGTCGTTGAAGTCTCGCCCCGTCCCGCCGGCCGCGGCGCACTACGGTAGATCCACACATTCCCCACTTCCAGCGGAAAGTAGTCCTGCCCATAAACGGCGGCGGCGGCAAGCGCCAGGCTATTGATAAAAGTTCTTAGTCCACGCATGTCGTCTCAAAATCGCTAGCGTTTCAGCGGACAGCGGCCCCAGATCCGGCGCCGCCGCGTTCGCTTCCACATTCCTTACCCTACGCATTCCCGGGATCACTGTGGAAACAGCGTCGTTTGCCAGCGTAAACCGCAGCGCTGTGGTCGCCACCGGTTCCCCCGATCCCTCCAGATCCCTCGCCAGCGCATCGTACGCCTTCACCACCTGCGCCTTGCGATCCCCGCGGAAATAAAAGTCCCGGAACTCGCCCGGCTCAAACACCGTATCCGCCGCGATACTCCCCGTCAATGCGCCCTCATCCAACGGCACCCGCGCCAGTACTCCAATTTTGTGCTCCTTACAAGCACCAAACAAATTCACCGCCGGCGTCTGCTCGTAGATGTTGTATATCACCTGCACCGTATCGATAAGCCCGGTCGCAATAATCCCCAACGCCGAATCGGGCTGATGATCGTTAATCGAAATCCCGAAGTGCCGCACCTTCCCTGCTTTCTTCAAATCTTCAATCCCCCGCCGCCACGCATCGTCTTCCAGCCAGTCCGGATTCCACACATGAAACTGTTGCAGGTCGATGCAATCGGTATTCAGATTTCGCAGCGACTGCTCCGTCATATCCACGATGTACTCATACGGAAACACATCGTCAATTGACGTACCCTTCCGCGCCGGCCACACCCGGTTCTTCGGCGGAATTTTCGTCGCCACATAAACCGTCGCTTTTGTTTCGGCCACAATCTGCGCGATCAGCCGCTCCGAATGCCCCTCGTTATAAGCGAATGCCGTGTCAATCACGTTGATCCCCAACTCAATCGCCCGCCGCAATGCCTGCAACGACTCCTCGTCCGACCCGTTCATCCACTGCTTGCCGCCGATACCCCAGGCGCCAAACCCGATCTCTGAAACTGCCAAGCCTGTCCGGCCCAATGTGCGAGTACGCATAGAGTTCTATTATGAAGGCAGTATGCGCTGGATTCTAATCGCACTCACCGCCATGCTGGCATTCGGCGCCAGCGTGCGCCTTTTCATGAAAGACGGCACGTACCACGTCGTCAGCGAGTACAAGGTCCTCCCTGACCGGGTTCGCTTCTATTCCATCGAACGCAGCGACTGGGAAGAGATCCCCCTCGAACTCGTCGACCTCGCCAAAACCAAAGGCGCCGTCGAATCTCGCGACGCGGAACTGGCCGCGGAAAAAAAAGCGGAGGCCGAAGAAGACGCCGCCGAAAAAGCGATGCGCAAAGAGATCCGTTCCGTCCCTGGCGACGCCGGCGTCTACTATCTGGTCGAAGATAGCCCCATGCGGCCGCTGAAGCAGGCCGAACTCAAAATCGTTACCGACAAAAAGCGGCAGATTCTTAAGGTGCTCACCCCCATTCCCATCCTCGCCGGCAAAAGTCACGTCGAAATCGACGGCCTCAAAAGTCCTTTCGCCGTCTCCGAAGACCGCCCCGAATTCTATTTCCGCCTCGCCTCCGAAGAGCGCTTCGGCCTCGTCCGCTGCGTCGCCGCGCCCAAGGGAACTGGCCGCATCGTCGAACGTTGGGAAATTGTTCCCGTCGTCAAAGAAATCGTGGTCCAGCACGAAGAAGTGCAGATCTTTCGTAAGCAGGTCAGCGAAGGGCTGTATAAGGTGTGGCCCATGGAACCCTTAACCAGCGGCGAGTATGCCTGGATCGAATTCACCGAAGGCAAAGGCAATATACAGGTCTGGGATTTCTCGTTTACGGCCGCAAGGTAATGTCCCGTCAGTAAACCGCCGATAAAATTACAGCGGAGTACGGAAACAATTTGCCCCGGTAAAGCATCACACGTACGGCATTTCTCGGATTAACCCCTAAGTCATGCAGTTTCATGCGATTATGTGTTAATCTGTCAGAAAGCTGCCCTGTGTATGGCGGCCGGCAGTTTCATTCACGCCCACCTTCAACCGCAGCACCAAATTACCAATAAAAAAGACATTAGGGAGGAGGACTTGTTTATGTTTCGACGTCCCCTGAGATCGCTAGCACTGCTGACATTATCCATCGCCGGCCTGATGGCCCAAGGTCTATCGACCACTGCGACCAAAGACGACTGGGAAGAGATCAATTTCGAGACCAACTCGGCGGTACTCACCGACGGGTACCCAAGTCTCCTTCGCCTGGCCGAACTGTTGACCAAGAATCCCGGCTACAAAGTCCGCGTGGAAGGCCACACCGACGGCATTGGATCCAAACGCGGCAACGAAAAACTCGGAATGCTGCGCGCCCAAGCCGTGAAATCGTTCCTCGAAAAATACGGCGCTCGGCCCGACCAGATCTCCGCGACAACCCAAGGCATGGGCCAGCCCAAGGTCGGCAACGACACCAAAGAAGGCCGCTGGATGAACCGCCGCACGCTCCTGCACGTCGCTGACGCGCAGGGCCGGCCCGTTTCGGGCGGCGGTGTTGGCGATGCCATCCGCAACTTAAATGCGGCCACGGGCGGTCCCGCCTCCGCCGCCGACCCCAAGTGCTGCGACGAAATTCTCAAACGCCTCGATAAGCTCGACGACATCCTCGCTCTCCTCCGCACCGTCAAAGCAGACCACGAC
>Ga0105046_10002081_pt1 | contig 31458 bp, 24 predicted proteins | sample MAT03_FD_78385 | JGI IMG/M metagenome (GOLD analysis project Ga0105046, IMG submission 78385) | Freshwater microbial communities from Lake Fryxell liftoff mats and glacier meltwater in Antarctica - MAT-03 (megahit assembly) | ecosystem: Environmental > Aquatic > Freshwater > Ice > Liftoff...
GGGGAGGGGCGCCATCGCCGCGCGCGGGTGGTCTTTCACGGCCAGCGCGGCGAGTTGCGGCAACGCTACCGCCAAGGGCAGGAAGACCAGCTGGGCGCGCTCGGCTTGGTCGTGAACCGCAGCGTCCTGTGGAACACCATCTATCGGGATCGCCCGCGCACGCACCTGCGCGCGGACGGCTATGCGCTTCAGGATGCCGACATTGCCCGCCTATCCCCGCTCGGCAATGCCCACCTCAACGTCTTAGGACGCTATAGCTTCACGCTCGCGGAGCCCGTTCTGCGGGGCGAGTGGCGGCCGTTCCGGCAGCCGGATCAGGATGATTGAGCACCTATACACGCGAACGATTATCGGGTTTTCTGTTCCAAAACTACCTAGACCCCATCGTCATCAGGCTGTCGCCGCCCATCGCCGCGCCTGCCAGGCGGGCGGGGGCCATCGCGTCAGGTGGCGTGGGCGTGCGCTCAGACATACCAGCCTCCTTCATGTCACGAAATTGGTTCTGCTAGGGCTTTGATCTGGCTACGACGCTCGACCGGGCTGGCAATTTTGCCATCCTTATCCGTGGCGATGAGTGCCAGGGGGGCATAGTGATGCTCAACGCCCTGGGGTGGCAGCGCCAGCGGGTGGGCGGTCTTTTTTGAGAGCGGCCACTCGACGTCGCCCGTTGCAACCCGTGCCGGAATCAGCCAGTAGTCGCCGGTGCGATAGATAGCGGCCGGTGTATTTTTGTCTTGCGCTCGATCTTCAAACCAGAGCTGGATCCCGTAACCCACATTCAGCCACCTTCCCTCTTGTACTGTTGCCTCACCGCTTGTCTGCTTCACCTTGCCCTCGCTGATAAGGGTGTCCCAGCGGCGCAGAAGCGGGTGGAGCGACAGATCGTCGGCCACCTGCGGCGCCCCGTCGAGCGTCACCTCGCCGCTATCTGCATCCACCCGCACGACTTTGTGCAGCTCGCCGTGCATAGCGCGAAGTGCAAGGCGGTCATTGATCACCTCGACCCAATCCCCTTCGGCCAGCCCGCTCCGCTCATCATGCCCCAGAGAAGCGACTATGATCAGGGTGTCTTTGATCGACCGGATGGGGAAGACGACCGAGCCGTTCATGAAGGAGAATTTGTAGGTCGCTTTCTTGACTGGGCCAGGCTTATGAATCTCGATGCGGCAGAGCATGTTCTCCGCCCCGCGATAGCCGGCATCGGGCGGCTGGATGCAGGGGTCCGGCGCTCCCGGCTGGATCTGCGGGTCAGTCCGCGCCATCAGGTGACCAGTCCCAGGATGGAGCGGGATGCCGAGATCGCCGAGTAACTTGAGCCACTTCTCTCGCTCTGGCGGAATGCTTGCTCTCTCTAGAGCTAGCTCCTTGAAATCGACAGCGCGCACCTGCCACTCGACCTGTGTTCGTGTCGTGGTGTCCACTGCACCAAGCGCGACTTCGTGGATGCCGGGCTGGCTTGGAGCGTCGTTCAGTTGCCGGTCTTCCCACTGGCTAATGTGCCGCTCCCAGACATCGAGATAAATCAGATAAGACGTGCCGTGCGACAGCTTATCGTGGATCAGCTGCTCGCTATAGCCGATGACAGCGCTGTTCTCACAGAGCAGCCCGTCAACATAATAGCGCCCGGCGCCCAGGAGAAAATCGTGCTTCTGCAGCAGATTTTGCAGCTCCCCCAGACGGGGCTGATCTATCTTCTTTGAAGATAGCAATGAATCCTCTGTGATAACCTGAAAACCCACGTTGCCCGCTGGCCCTCCATAGGGGCCGATCAGGTCTGCGGCAAGGGTTTCGACATAGTGTAAAAGGTTAGCGACCTGCTCGTTGAACTCGGCGTCGAGCAGCGGGCGGCCCTGCTGGAGCAGCACCCGCAGAAAGTGGCGGTCGCGCAGAGCAGCGAAGGTGTCGCGAGAGATATCTGCATACATTGCGTACTCCTAGATGATGGAGATGATGCCGACGTCGAATCCGGCGGGCATGTATTCGTCGAGACGGGCTTGCAGGTTGTCGAGCCGCTGTGGTTCATACAGATCGTGAAACACGCCCATCTCCGCCTCGTCCTCGGCGCCGCGCATGATCGCTGCGGCGTTGGCGGGCGTGAGGCGGGCATAGGTGGGCGTGCCGTAATGTTCGCTCGCGAAGCGCGGGCGCACCTGCTCGGTGGCCTCACGGCGGGCGACCGCCTGCTCGACGACGATACTCAACCCCGCGACGGCCTGCTCGATCGCTAGATCTGGCTGGCAGTGGTAGCGGCGCGGGGTGCGCGATTCAGGCGGCAGGGAGCAGAAGCGTACGCAGCCATACTGGCGGCGGGCGGCGCGCACCTCGCCGGTGAAGATGCTGTCCTCTGCCAGCGCGATCGCATGAGTCAAGATCTCGCCAAAGACCGTGCTGCGGCTGATGGTCAGGGCCGCGTGGGCGAAGCCGCAATCCGGCGCACTGAGCGCCTCGCGGCCTGGCCCAGTCGCGTCCAGGATGCTGTCGGCGATCATGATCTCGAGCGGAGCCTGACGTACTTCGTCGCGGGCGATCAGGATGGTGCCAAGAATGCTCTGCGTGATCATGAGCTGGGTGACAATGCTAGTCCCGACCGCAGCCGCTGGTGGCGGACATCCGTCGTCGGGCAGCGGGGCATCCAGAATCCGCAGGCTGGGCTGGTCGACGCTCGCTGGCGCGCAGTCGGCATCGAGATCCCAGCCAGGTACCAGCGTGCTATGGCGGATACTGATGGCGGCCAGGTCACCCTCAACGCGCAGGCCATAGCCGACCACGAGTATTCCGTCCAGGCTAAAGCGGCTGCCAGCCTCACCGGCGACGCGCAGGTCGGCGATCGCCGACTCGACCTCGACCAGGCGGATCACGGGCCGGCAGCCGGGGGCGGCGCGGATCTCCAGGCTCTGCTGCGCCTCTAGCTCGATACTGATCGGCTCGATATACAGACCGCTGTCGGCAATCTCGATCAGTGCGTGGCGTGGGCGCTCGCGACGCCACTGGCGCAGCGCCTCGTTGATCTCTCGACGACCCGCGGCCCGCGAGGTGACGGTATAGTGGCCGTAGCTGCGCGCCACCGCATCGGGGAAGGCGGCTTCGAGCAGTAGCCGGTTGAGCCGCACCGCAGCTGATCCCACTAATCCGATCATGGCGCGGATCTCGGGGCTCGGTGGCTCCTTCTGCAGCCAGAGATCGACGTCCCACGGGCCGCTCAGCAACGCCTGGTTGATCCCCTCACGTAGCGCCAGTTGCAACGATTCATTGGGCGCCTTCTCCCCGCCCGGCGCGTCGATGCGCTGTATCAGATCAGGCATAAGCTGCCCGCGCAGCCAGCGCGTGCGCTCATCGCCAGCTGCGCGGAGCGCGTGCAGCATAGACGCCCCTGCTCCGAGCAGGTGGCCAACCCATAGCAAGGCGGTAGCAAGCGTGTCCTCGGGCAGCGGGCGGTCATATTCACCCCCGCCGATAGCCGCGCTAAAGCCGTACTGGTACGAGACCTGCGGGTCCTTCGGCAGGCGGCGCGGGGGGAACACAAAGCGCCCCAGAAGCGGGTCGAGCATCACCCGGTCGCCCTGTGGTTCACGCTGCCAGCCGCTCAGATCAGCAACGACGATCCGCTCGGCGGATATCGGCTCGCTACCGTCGAACAGGCAAAGGCTTTTGCCAGGGCCATAGTAGGAGTTGATGCTGTCGGCTAGGGCGCGGCGGCGAATGATGGTTGGCACGTTCAACTCGCCAGCGATGATCTCAGCTGACTGCTCGGCCTGCGGATCGGTATAGAGCGGCGTGTCGTTGCCGAGCGGGCTGAATGTGAAGCAGTTTGGCTGCTGCACAAGCCGGCGCGGACGTGTACGCGTCAGTGGGAAACTTCGCAGCCGCCAGACAAACAGGCCGATACTCGGTACGTTGTAACGACCCTGGAGCGATTGCGCGCTCACCCGCCGTACCTCGACAGTGTGGGCACTGGTGTCGAATGGGCCATCTAGTCGCTCCAGGGCATCAATGTCGTGCAGGTTGATGGTATGACCGCGTTCGAGATGTCTGTGGTTAAGGTTCTGGGTCTGGACCAGCATCAGGCCGAACTCGACGGCGCGCGCGGGCCAGCCGGCGACATCATTCGCCAGCTGCTCCAATAGGGCCAGCGTGCCCTTGCGACGGCGGTAGGCGATGGTGTTGGCGACCTCACGGCGTGGCACGAGTACGCGGTTGCCCGGTCGGGTCGGCGCGCTTGCGGGCAGGTGTAGCTCGCCTGGTGCTTGAATCGGGCGATAACCAACCAGATCGCCCAGGTAGGGCACGACCCAGTCTGGGCAAACCTCGATAAACCAGCTGTTGTAAAGTTGTGTCATATCATCGTCGAGCACCTGCGACTGCTCGTTCGCGATACGCAACAGCTCGCGCAGCGGGTAGCCCTGCTCGGCGTCGCGCACGCGGTAGATCGCCGGCAGCAGCTCGTAGAGGCGGTCGGGCGCGTAGCTCATGGCAACTCCTCCAGCAGCAGGGTGGTCTTCTCGACGGCCGGGACGAGGTAGATGATTTCGGCCGGGGCGAGCTTTCGACCTGCGGGTAGCGCCGCAAGCGCCGCCTGCTGTGGCGCCACTTGTTGCATCACATCGGCCATGGCCTTGCCGAGCAGATCCGGCGCGAGGGGAAGACCGCCCTCATCCTGCGCCGACACGGCGCCGAAGGCGTCGAGATCGACATAGACAACGCCGGCGACTTGCTGCATGGCGAGCAGGGCATCGGCCGCGTAGGCCGGTTGGCCCAGGTCGCGCCGGGTGAAGTTAAAGGTGGTGCGCAGGGCATCTCGCACATGCGGCTCAACCTTGTCCCACAGATAGTCGGGGTGGACGCGCACCCTGGCCTTGATCAGCAACATGCGCAGCCTGCGCACGACGAGCCGCAGGGGAACGCCGGGATCGCCGGCGCGCCGCAGGGCCAGCTTCAAGTTGCGCATCAGGTCGGAGTCGAGATCGAGCGGGATATCGTCGGCGCCGGCGACGGTCAGGTGAACCACCTCGCGCGCGCCATCGGAGATCCGAACGGCGTGGGCTTTGCCGATCCCGGCGAAGATCCGTGTGAAGTCGGTGTAGTCCTGGACGGAGACGAGCCGGTCGAGGGCGGTGACCGTCAGTGGCGCGCTCGTGCGGATGGCGTCGGGGCCATCGCGGTCCGCGCCGCCACTGGCGGGCAGCGGGTTGATCACCGCGCGCACGCCGGAGGGCCGGGTGGTGAGCAGACTGATCTGTTCCGCGCGCACATTGCCCGGCGCGCCGATGCCAGTGCGGTACACGGCGCGGATGTTCTCCACACCGGTCGCCGGGCGCGCGCCGTGGATGCCGTCGCCGAATACTCCGCCGACGGTGCCGCTATCGGCAGCCTGGAGTGTGTAGCCGCGGTCATTCGGGCCGAGGGCGGCCAGTTGCTCGACCCGGTGCCAGAGCACGTCGTTGACGCGCACCTGCAGCGTGCTCTCCGCCCCGGCGGCGCTGGGCGCGGCCAGGTAGGTGAGCGGCCCCTGACGCAGGGTGAAGCGCTGAAAGGGCTTGCCGCCGTCGCCGCCGCCGAGCGACTCCGGGTGGCTCTCGCCGTGGCTGGCGCGCACCACATTGGCGGAGATCGTCACGCTGGCCCGTCGGTAGCGGTAGCTGAGCGGCTTCGCGAAGACCAGCGTTGTGTGGCGCGTGTCGCCACCCAGCTTGATCGGCGCGGGCGCGGTGTCGCCCGCATCGCCTGTAGGAGCCTGCGGTGGCTGCTCGGGCGCGTCCTGCGCGTCGTGGCGGACGGCGGCCAGCATGACCAACTCGGCGGCATGAACCCCGGCGGTGCCGGGCGTGTCGGCGCGCTCGCCGCCGACGATCAGCCAGCGACCCGGCTTGAGGTCGGCGTAGAAGCTGTCCAGCTCAACCTCGCCGCCTGCCAGCTCGCTGGCGATCGGCTCGTCGGCTAGCTCCAGCGCCTCGCTCTGGGCATAGACGCTCGTGCTGCGGATATGGCTTAGGGACGTGTCGCTATTGTCGAGCCAGGGCGCGCTCAGCGTGAGCTGTGTCACCTTTGTCGTAAAGTCATAGGCGGTGCGGGCAACCGTGTCGGCCTTGAGCGCTCGGGCGATGATTGGACTGGTTACTCGGTCTTTATTCAGCTCAATCTTATTCGAGCGTTCGACAACCATCCAGCTCCCCGGCGTGATCTGATCGTAGGCGGCGTCGAGGGGGAGTAATTGAGGGTCTATAGCTTCGGTAAGACCTGTGATATCGATATCTGTAAGAGGTGGAACATAATTGCTCGGCTCCAGATTTGCCCGCCCCAGCCTCTTCAGCGCCAAACTTGATGGTATCTGATTTATAAGCCACTCTTTCTTGGCAACACTCGTTCCGCCATTGTAGACAAGCGACGCGCGCGGCACATTATGGCCGTGCGGCGCAGCCTTGACACGCATCGCGTAGGCTGCTTTCAGCAGGGGTGGCGGAGCGGCAGCGGCAGCGACGAGGGCAGGAGCCAGCGTGTCGGCCAGGGTGGGGCTGGCGGCGGTTAGCACACCCAGCAATGCATCGGAGCGCCCGTCGAACAGCCTGCCGGCGTCGAGCGCGAGCGCTTGGGCGCTACGCGGCGGGCGCGAGGGCGGCTGCACCAGGCTCGTGAGCAACTCCCCAAGCGTGGCGGCGGCGGGCGCGTCGGGGGCGCGCCTGAGGTCAACGAGGGCCGCGCGCAACGCACCGGTAACCTTCTTGCTCAACCCTGGCGAATCCTCCGCAGCGCCTGGTCTTTGCTCAGGAATAATGATGCTGGTATGCCGTAGTAATTGGAGCACGACATTAGCAGCCTGGCTGATTGTGGTCTGCTCAACCGTAACCTCCTTCAGAAACGACTCCAGCAAATCGCGTAGTGAGAGGGTTCCTGGTCGCAGCGGGCTGCTATTGCCTTCTTGTAAAAAGCCGCGGATCAGCCTCTGAAATGCCTCGGGGGTCATCTGGTTGAGCGCCAACTCAAGTCCCTCAATGATTCGCTCCATCCGTCTCTGTGGCACGACAAGGCTCTGGAGCAGCCTGTTCAGGCGGGGGTGTTGGCGTATCTCGAGGTCCTGGGAAAGCACTGTGCGTAATGCCTCCAGCATTCGCTGGCCTAGCTTGTCCTGAGCCTCGATTTTTCTCCAGTAGACCAGAAACTGCTGCAGGGCATACTCCGCCGTAAGCGGCTGCAGCGTCACCCTGGTGCGATTCTCGGCGGGCAGCGCCTCGACGGCCTGAACCTTGTGCGGCACCTGCTGGCCCGGCTCGTCGCCGAAGACGAGCAGTAGCATGTCGCCGGGCCGGAGATTGGCGCTGACGCCTTTGAAGAAGATCGTGTCGATCAGCCGCGCGTCGTATGGCGAGATTGGGCCTTCTGTACCGAGAATGATATAGGGCGGGCGGCCAGTGCGCGGCTTGAGGGCGCTCCAGGCGGCGCGGGCCGTCAGGGGCTCGGCGGTCTCGAAGCTCTGGGGCTGCTCGCCCGGCCCCGGCACGCTCTGGGCGCGTGCACCGGCCGGGATCTGCACGTCGCCAGTGGCAGTATCCTCGACGGTGTAGGCCAGGAAGACGCTCGCCGCAACGCCGGGTCGCGACGCGTAGCCTATCAACCGCGCCAGTTCGACCAGCGAGCGCCGCTCGGTAGCGGTGCGCAGGTAGCCTTCGTTGATAATCCGCTCGTTGTAGAAGCTCAGGATATCGGCGACGCAGGACCAGGCATCGAGCAAGGCCATGGCCGGATCATCGGCGGCGCGGGTGCGCAGGCCGCGCAGCGCCGGGTGATCGGCGGAGGATAGGCGCGCCTGCATCGTCGCCAGGAAGCTAGCGTGGGTACCGACTCGGTAAGCCAGCGCAGGCATCCCGGCCTGGTTTGCGGTTGGCTCAGGGGTCTGCAAGCCCTCGTCGTCGCAGCAGCCACAACTATCGCTCATCGTCCACCCTTCATTATGAGCTTCAGCACGCCGTTCTCCGGCCGGATAGGATCATTGTCAAGGCGAGCGACCTCGTCTGGCCCAAGGGCCAGCAGCCCCTCGCGCAGCGCCACATCCGTACCATCGTAGCGCCGCTGGAGGCGCGTCACAGTCACGTATTCGACGCCCTGCACCACCTGCGCGGCGGCGACAAGCGCACTGAGCGCGACGCCTTCGCCAAAGGTCAGGCGGTCGGGATGGAAGAACCCGCGCCGCCCGTTCGCCAAATCGCGGGCGCTGAGGGTCGCCAGGAGCGCCGCCCGCACATGGCCGCGCAGATAGTGAGCTTTGACACAAACATTCAGCTCGATGTCGAGCGGCACATAGCGCGCCGCAGCGACGATCAGATCGTGGCCGATGCGCCGGTAGGGCTCCAGGGCGACGCGCACCTGCTCCAGCAGCGCCGGGGGAATGCTGTCGCTGCCGCGCACGTCGAGCAGCAGCAGAATCTCGTCGCGCATACCGCTCCAGCGCAGGCGGGCCACCGCGCGCTGCACCTGGCGTGGGAACAGGCGCATCGCCAGCGTCGCGTAGTCTTCCGGGGTGATGGCCCGGCGTAGCTCGCTGCGGAAGCTCCCTGGGGCCATCAGCTTGACCGCCGTAAGCGACTCGGGCGGCGTGCCGCCTTCGGCGGGAAAGGGCTGGTGCGGGATGATCGTCGCGCCATCGCGCTCGCCGCGGGACACCAGATGCGTGATCGAGGATGCGCCTACGTTGCCTGCCAGCGCATCGCCAATGCGCCAGTGGGCTAGGAACTCCACCCCGGCGACCAGGCCCATGCCCAGCTCGCCGTCGCCAAAGCGCAGATTGGCGCGTCGTTCGTCGTCCATCTCGACCACGAAGTGCGCGTCGCGCGGGCCGCTCGACAGCAGATCGTAGCGTGGCGACCAGCGCCGGTAGGGGTGTTTCGCACGCGGGTGCTGCGGGTCGGGCCGGTTGAGCAAGGTAGAGTCACGCTCGCGGGGCGCGGCCGGACTGTAGAGCGCGCTCTGCGGCAGCGCCCGACGCGGCTCCTGTCGCAGTGTTGCGCTGGCCGGCTGCCCAGGGGCGAGCGGCTCGCGGAAGACGAGCGGGCCATTGGGCAGGCGCGGTGCGAACACTCCTGGCACTAGGTAGGTCGCGGCCAGTTGCTCTGCCCCCGCGCACACTGCGGTCGTCTCGGCAACCGGGACATGCCCGATGCTGGTAGCGTATAGCGTGTGCCGCCCGTCGCGCAGCTCGACGGCGGCCATGGGCGTGCGCCCATGGTCGACCAGGACAACATTGCCATGGGCGACGCTCACCGCTTCGAGCAGGCGGCATTCCGGGGCGGGGCCAATTGCGGAGAGACAGAGCGCGAAGGGCAGCGCGTCCTCAGCGACCCAGCCGATCTCGACAATCGGCTGGTCGTCGAGCGGATCGACCCCAGGCGCGACGCGAATGAGGCGGACGGCGTGGCGGTGCGCGGGGTCGGCGTCGGCGGGGTCGCCGGTGCGCGGGCCGATTAGCTCCGTGAAGATCAGCACATCGCCGGGGCGCAGGTGGCGCAGCGCCCGCTGCGCGCGTGCGTGCGCGCCCCATGCGTCGCGCAGGGTCGCGGCGGTCGCGCCGCGCGCCAGGCAGCACTCGCTGTCCCCCCAGGTGTAGAAATCGATGCGGTTATGGGCCGCGTAGAGCTCGATCCGACCATACTGGCGCAGCGCCTCGGGCATGGCGGTTGCCAGCAATCGGCGGTTGGCGTGGCGGCACTCATGCGTGCGCAGGCGCAGACCCACGGTCAGTTCCAGCTCGACACTCAGCTCGACCCCAGCGAAGCGCCGCTCATCGTAGAGGCCGTCATCGCTCAGGATGCGATTAAGATCGGTTAGCAGGGCTGCCTCAAGCAGCGCGGAGATCGCAGCGGTTTCCGCAGTCTGCGCGAGCAGCGCCTGCGTCTCGGCGCCAATCTGGCGATGCAGATAGCGCGCAAGCGGATCTTCTTGCTGCTGAATGCGCCGCGCCAGGGCCGTCGGATCACGCAGATCGCCGGAGGCGAGCGTACCTGTCTCAGGCTCCAGCATGATCTCGAAGACCTCGTAGGCGCTTGCCGACACACCACGCAGGTCGTCCGCGTGCAGTCCTGTCCCCGCTTCCGGCTCGCCGGCGTAGCCGGTGATAAAAAAGACTTCGTCGGCATCGAGTTGCGTGTCGGCGCTGACCTCCAGCCAGAGCCAAGCGCGGGCGTTGCAGCCCTCGTGCAGTTGGTAGTCGACCAGGCGGGCGTGCCGACGCACCGAGATCCGCCGGCGCGCCGTCTCAAGATAGGCCTCGGTCGCGACAGCGTCCTGGTAGTAGCTCAGCTCGTCGCCCACATAAGCCAGCAGTTCCACCAGGGCAATGCCGATATCGGGAGTATGGCGCTCGCGCCAGTCCGGCATCAGCAGCGCCAGGCGATCGAGGATGACGCGGCGAAAGCTCGCATAGTCTTTGGCCAGGTAGTTGATCTCGGGCTGCGGGCGCGGCGGGGGCGGGCAGGGCGGCGTGTCGGCGCAGTCGAGCTCGCTCGGGCAGGTCGCCGCAAAGCTGAAGCTCAGCTGGTCGTAGCGCGGGTCGAAGCCCGGCAGGGGCGCGCTGGTGGGCCGGCCGCGCGCATCGAGGGCGACCAGGCGCAGCGTATAGGGCGAGAGATCGCCGACCCGGTCAAGGTAGATGATCGCGCAATCGTCGCGGTCGCGCTCGGGCTGGCGGTAGATATCCACCTCGGTGGCATGCAGATCGCGCCCGCGTAGGCCGCCGGCGATCACCACGTTCGCCAGCTCGAACTCCAGCGCCTTGTCGAGGAAGAAGACCATCAGCGCCGTGGCGGTCGAGCCATCGGGCAGGGCAAAGGTCTCGATCTCCAGGTAATCGAGGCCATTGAGCGGGCTGGCCCGCACTGCGGCGCGGCGGCGCTCGTCATGGCAGGTCAGGCCGGTGTCGCTCATGGGACGCTCCGCTCGAAGCTGGCGGCGCGCTGCTCATCGCTACGCCGCACGACATACTGAACCAGCACGCGCAGGGTGGAGTCCTCGCTGCTCACCTCCAGGCCCTGGAGCGTGATCACGTCGCCCAGCTCGCGCTGGAGCGCGGCCTGCATGGTGAACTGCACGGTGGCCGCCAGCTCAGGGCTGTTGGGCGCGAAGAGCAGCTGAAGCAGCCCGCTGCCGAACTCGGGCCGGTTGACCCGCTCGCCGGGATTAGTAAAGATCAGCTGCTCAATCATGTCGCGGATATGCTCATCGTCATCGGTGGCGGCGCTGCGCCCGCGCTGGTCGAAGTGGAAGGGAAAATCGATATTCATTCGGCCTCACATTGCGATAACCCGCCCCTGCACTGCCATCACCATCATCGGCGTGCCGCTCGGCGCGCAGATCGAGGGTGAGGGGGCGACCAAGAGCGGCATGCCCAACGCTTTGACCCGTAGCGAAGGGGCCAGCCAAATTCCGCTGATGCAGGGGCCGTTGGCGACGATTGGCGGCGGCAGCGCGCAGCCTGCGACCAGGTAGGGCGCGCCCTGCACCGCCACCGGCTGCGCGCTCACCAGCACGCGCGGAACAATCGCGGTCGGTATGGCCTGGCCGCCGTGGCTACAGAGCACACTCGCGCTCATATGCAGGACAAAACCCGGCATAGTTCCCTCCTCATTACGTGATCACCAGCGCGCCCAAATTGATGTTGACCGTTGGGCCGATCATGGTGATCATCGCCTGACCGTTGGAAATATAGATACCCGATTGGTTCACGACGATCATTGAAGTACCGCTGCGTAGGATGATCCCGCCGCTCAGCGGCGAGGGCGGATTATCGCTGACCTGGATGGTATTCTGGAGCGGTGTCTGCATGGTGATCCCCGGCACCGGCGGCTGCACCACCTGCGACATCAGCGGCACCTCGAGCTTCGATCCCCAGAAGCAGCCGGTCCAGATCGGGTAGTCTGGGTCGCCGCGCTCGAACTCGACCCACACCTTGGATCCTGGCGGCGGCACCGTGACGATGCCCATCTGTGGGCCGGCAACCGGCAGGCATGGCATGGCCCAGCTCGATAAGACAGTGAGCACTCCGGGTACGTTGACCTGAATCCGCCCGATGCCGTACGGGTCGATGTTGTTGACAACTAGGCCGCGATACTTGCCGAGGTACTGTTTGGGCGGCGGCACGCCAAGGGCATCTTCGAGAAGGCTCTGCACAATACTCATGTGGGGATCCTCCGCAGGGTTGAGATCAGGCCATTCCGCTTGAGGGTGAAGCTCTGCTTGTACTCGCCGCGCTTGATCGAGTGTGTGACCATATCGACGTAGTAGAGGCCGTCGAACGCATCGCCGATGCCGCGCAGGCCGACCAGGCGGCGCGGCTTGAGCACCTGCCCGTAGCGCAGCACGTCGAGCGCTCCGGTGGCGGTGGTGGCCTGTGAGCTGTTGGCGGCGGCGGCCAGCCCGAGCAGCGTCGCCTCGATAAACGATCTGTGGGCCGTGTCGGCGGCGATCGGAAAGCTTTTAGGTAGCGGCGGCACGAGCGCCAGCGGCGGGCTGAGCGGGTTGACCGCCGGGATCGGGATCGGGATCGGGAGGCCGGTGAGCTGGTTCTGGATGAGGATGATCGGCATCTTCTGCCGGTTGGCGTCGAAGCTACAGCTGATCGACTCGACATTGGTCTCGGCGTCCATATCTACATTCAGCGCCGGCTGCGGCGGGCTGAGCCGAATCATCGGCCCCCAGTAGGCCACGCTGGTGCCGACGATTGGCCCAGGCTCGATCACAAAGACATAGCCGACGATCCCGGCCAACAGCTTCATATAGGCTAGGTCGGTGCCAACGTGCGAGGGGATGCGCTCGGTCGGCAGCGGGATGTCGAGCATCACGCTCGGGATGATCAGTGGGATGATGCCCAGAATCGCGTAGCGCAGCAGGATCAGCGCAACCCGCGCCTCGGGCGGGCAGGCCGGGTAGACGAACAGGCCGCTAAAATCGACACTGTCCATCACATGGCTGAGGTCTTCGCCGAGCACAGTGAGCATTGTGCCGCCGCCGCCGGTATCGGGCGCGAGCTGGGTCTTGGTCACCACGCCGTCGATCAGCACCTCGACCGCGCCGCTGACCACCACCGCGACGACGATGCGAATGAGCGGCGGCACGCCGCCGCCGGAGAGCAGAAACAGCGTCTGCACCAGCGAGGCGCGGTTGCTGAGCGTGAACTTCAGCTCGAAGGCGGCCGGCCCGGTGCTGGACGTATTGACCTGTACGTCGGTGAGCGACTCGATCACCTCCTGCGAGACGCGCAGCGGCACGACGGGACCAACATACAGCGCCAGGTTGATATTCCTAAGCATCGTCGCTCCCAGGCATGCCCTCGGGCAGCGTGATGCGCAGCCGCCGCCCGATCTCGGCCGTAAGATCGGCCGGGCGCAGGGCGCGGTTGGCGTCGCAGACGCGCCAGAACCCCTCGGCGTCGCCCAGTTCCTGGGCCGCTATCTGGTCGAGCCGCTCGCCCTGGACGACCAGATGCTCGCCCAGCAGCCCCAGGCGCTCGGGCGCGGGCACGAAGCGGCGGCGCAGGTAGACCACCGGGCGTCCGTCGTCCTGCACCAGCGTGGCGGTGGCGATGCCGGCGTAGCGGCTGTTGGGCGGGAACATGCCGGCGCCCAGGGCGGGCGGCGCCAGTAGCGCCTGGAGTCGGTCGAGCTGCTCGCTCACGAGATACCTCCGATACCCAGCGGGCCGAAGTCGGTGCCAGCCCTGAGCTTAGACAGAGTCTCCTTCTGCCGCTGATAGGCCATATAGATCCCGCTGCCGCGATGGTTGAAGCCGAGGTCGCTGACGCTGAGCACGCGCATGCCCAGGCTGATTTTGGCCCGCAGCGGGTTGAGCAGCGGGTCGAAGGCCTCCTCGGTAATGCTGAGGTCGGTCAGGCGCACTGGCACGACGCGCTGCTGACTCCAGATGAAAAGGGTCAGCGGCATCTCGACCGGCGTAATCTCGAGCCTGCCCTGCCGGGAGAGATCGTGGTTGCTCTGGAGCTGGGCACTGGGCGGGTAGATGATCGTCTCCAGCGCGGCGATCTGCGGCGCGATGCCGAAGCGGCCGACGATGCCGTCGCCCAGCTCCATCTGGTCGGCGGCGTCGATCTCGGCCTCCAGCTTATAGGTCTCGACCGGCGGCCCCTTCAGGCGCAGCGCCTGCGAGCGGTCGCCGCCGCCCTCGCCGCCCACCGCCTGGGGTGCCAGGGTGCGGGTAAGCGTGTCGGGGTTGTACTGTAGCGCGATCACGCGCAGCACCGTGTTGCTGGCGACGTCCAGCAGCGCGATGCCGCCGTGGATCAGGCGGGGGGAGCGGGGGAAGGTGGTCATAGGTTACAGCTTTCGTTTGTGACCATTCGCTGCGCTAGATCTCGCTGATGATGTAAGCAACGCTCATTTTCTCCTACCTATCAGGGAATGCTTGGTTCTGTGGACGCGCCAGGGTTGCGGTAGTACTCATCGAATGCTTTAACCGCTGCATTAGAGGTATCCCTGCCTTTCCATTGATCGAACTCCACACTTTCACCCCTTACCTTCGCCCTACGGCGATCAAGAAAAACCTCAAAACTCCAGATTACGCTGCCATACCAGGCCCCTGTATCACTAGCCTTTGCAGTCGATATGAATTCGTACTTTCTTGGATTGGACGTACTAGGTCTGTCTTCCAAGACTGCGGGGTCAAGGGTTCCGCCCATATTTGAGCCGGTGTGGTTCTGCGGAAGTGAGGGTAAATCAGGATTGTTATAAAAAGAATCTCGGGGGAGGTCTGATTTTCTGGACCGTTTAGTGAGATAACTAGGTAACGTGTCCACAAAGAAACCCCCTTCAGCGTACTCTCCGGGACGAGATCTGATTTCATTGAGAGGCGCCTTGCTCTTGCCTTCGAAATCCGCCAATTCTTTTGTGTCGGGTCTCGTAAGACGGGCAACTTGCAAGAATCGTATTGCCGAAGATTTTGGTGCAGTTGCGCTCGGCGTGAACTTGATGACTCCTTCCTCTCCGGCACGCGCTGCATAATCTGCAGCTTTACTCACACCAGCATCGATTGCATCCGCAGTTCCTTCGAACTTCTTAAACTTGATTTCAAACTTACCGGTTGGCAATTCTCTGCTGTCCACAATGTCTCGTTGAATACTCAAAGGTTTTCGGTGCAAGCTAGTCTGTTGCTTGATAGGCTGAGTGCTAAGCGACTCTTCAGAAGTTCCATTATTTTGACCAACCCTGTTTCCAGGAATCCCAGACTGCTGCACCACATGCGTCAGCTCATGGGCCATAAGCCGCTGCCCCGCGCTGCTCTGCGGCTGGTGCTGCCCCGCCCCAAACACGACATCGCGTCCGACCGTATACGCCAACGCATTCACCGCCCGCGCCGACTCAGCCGCCTGCGCCCCAGAATGCACCCGCACGCCGCTGAAATCGTGGCCGAAGCGCGGCTCCATAAAGCTGCGCGTGGCAGTGTCCAGCGGCTGTCCTGGTGACTGAAGCACATCGTGAACGATCGGCGGCGCTATACTCAGCGAGTCGTCGGTCGTGGTCCTGCGCTGGAGTCGGGATGGTGCGCCTGCTGCGCCGCTCACACTCGCGCCGCCGATAACTATGGCAGCAACCCGATCCGCTTCCTGCTCAAACTGGTCAGATGCAGGGCCGACAATCAGATCGGCAGCTTTGCGCTGGAGCGTACCCTCGCGCTGCTGCCTGCACTCGGCGCACTCGCCGCCGCCGGTATGCTTGCCGCAGGCGCAGGCCCGCTGGAGCAGCCCGCCCTGCGTCGGTGTCACCACCTGCCCGATTTTCGCTGTTTGCCGCTGCATGCTCATGGCTGCCCTTTTGCTCCGATCCCTGCGAAGATTATATTCATTGAACAGCCTTAGAACTTCACTCCACCGCTCACGATAAATGTATCGACGTTAGGACTAGAATGGGCAAGGTTCTGAAGGCGTTGATAATCGAATTCCATGCGGAAGGTCTTACTCCCAATCCCAATTCCCGCACCGATCGTAGGACCGATAACAGGTAAAAGAGGAGTCTTCCCACCTCCCGGAGTAGTCCCTTCGAGCGCTCCGCCTGCTATCCCGCCCACAATTCGCACATTTACGGGCAGCTTCGTCGGAATTGCCACCTCTCCCCCAGCTGATACTCCAACCAGTACGGAGCTATTGGGAGCATAGTCAATATCGATGCGCAAGGGGATTTGCACCGAACCCGCCGTCTTTACCGAGGGGTTGATGCTCATTCGCCAGGATGCGGAAAACACTGGATCCAATTTTGCGCCGGACTGCGCACCTGCGCCCAAGGTGATTTCTTGTTTCCGCTCACGGCGTGTTTCCTGCGCTTTTTGGGTTATCTGCTGGATCGCTTCTTTCTCCACTGCGCTGCCGGCGGGAGCATCGGGCAGTCTGGTGAGTCGCAGTGCTTCAATCTCGAAGGGCCCCACATCCCCCACAATATCGCGTTGACCGCTCTTGGCATCCGATCGAACGATCACAGTGGGTCCTTTACCAGACGACAAACCGATTTCGCTGTCCGACATTGCACTGGCTGCAAGGCCACCTTGGTCGAAAAGTGTGGTCGGGCCTGCTTTCAATTCGAATAGGAATTTCCCGTCAGCCTGACGACTGAACCTCACAGCTACGTTAGCGACCGTTTGTTCCGGGCCAGCTTCATCCTTTGGAAGTTTCACGCTAGCGATCACGGCTTCGAATAGGTCGTCACGTGCCGATACGACAACCGCGACTTGCCCCTCTGAGGCGCGAAGTATGCGTGCTGCTAGAACAGCGTTTGGACCGCTTCCGGCAAATCTTGCAAGTGACTCAATCTGGTCATCAGAGAGCAGGCGGTTTAACGCTAGGCGGCTCTTTTCTGGATATGGAAACACCGTTCTCGCAGTTATAGGCACCGGCTTACCGGATTCCTGTCGCTGAACACTGCGGCCCGAACGTGTCTGCCGGTTGCTATGAGCTCGCCCGTGTGTGAACGAGCTTGCGCTAACCTGACCGGCCATATGATCGGCTTCAAGCTCGCCGACATCGCCCGATTGGCTCACGCGCAAGCTCGACGCGTCCGTCCCTTTCGAGTTTGATGCCTGCTGCACCACGTGCGTCAGCTCGTGGGCCATCAGTCGCCGCCCCGAGCTGCTCTGCGGCTGATGCTGCCCTGCCCCAAATACCACGTCGCGCCCGACGGTATACGCCAGCGCGCTCACGGCCCGCGCCGAGTCGGCGGCGCGCGCGTCGGTGTGGATGCGGACGTGACTAAAATCGTAGCCAAAGCGCAGCTCCATATCAGCCCGTGTCGTGGCATCAAGCGCTTGAGCCGAAGAATGCAAGCCCGCTTCAATCGCCTGCGGATCAGCAACCTCGGTAGCTCCATCTGCACGCTTAAAGAGCGGTGTGAGCGAACTGCTGAAGGTGGACGGCTGGCCTAGTCGCCAGATCTCGCCTGGCGCGTGAAGGGGCTGCATGTTTTTGCGTACCAGTTCGTTCATCTTCTCCGCATCCTGCTGTTGCCTCCACAGCAGCCAGGAATAGATCTGCGCACTGCGCGCATCAGCTTCGCCGTTATCGCCATTTGGATCAGCCGGAGTACAGATCTTTGGAATCTTCTGCGTCGGCTTGATAAGTTGCGGGGCGGGTTGATGCGTCGGTGTGGTGTTCTTTGACCCGCCGCCGAACTGCGGCGAATCAAGCCAGGGCGTCTTTGTCTTGATACCAGCGATTGGGCTTATAAAATCCCACTTTAATTCGAGTGCGAAGTGATTTTCATCTTTTGGGGCTCGCGACAGGGGCGCACCACCTGAGGCAGGGTCGGGAATGACAATTTCGTCGCGCGCTGATCTGGCACCGAGAAAGGCTCCGGTCGCCGCGCCACCTGCCACCGCACCTAGTACGATCTTCCCAACCCAATTGTCCGCAAAGTCCTCGAAGAATTTAATGACCGTCTGCCAATTGTGTTCTTCCTGGGCAAAGATGTGCTTGCCAATTTGCGATTGCGAAAAGCCGTCCAATAGCATCTCGGCGATCTTCCCACCAGTTTTTTTAATGACCTCTATGCGCTTATCTTTCTCTGCATCCTCTTTTTCTTTACCTTGTTTAGGTGGCTCCGCGACTGGGAAGGTCGTTGGCTGTTCACGCGGCTTCTCTGGTGCTTCCTGCCGCTGTATTGTGGGCTTACTGATGCGCGGATTCGTGGCAACGGATCGACCACCGACGACGGATTCCGCCACACGATCCGCTTCCTGCTCGTAAATGTCGCCGAGGCGGTTGATCGCTAGGCCACTGGGGTTGCGCTGGAGCAGCCCGCCCTGCGTCGGTGTCGCCGTCTTTGTGCTGCTTGCTGTCTGCCGCTGCATGCTCATTGCTGTCCCTTCGCCCCTAGCCCGCTGTATACCGCCTGCGCGATCTGCCCTCCCAGCGCCCGAGGCTCGCTGCCCGCCGCCTCGATGCTGCCAGCCTGGAGCGCGGGCATCGCCGCGCCCGCCGCCAGCTCCGGCGCCAGGCCGCCAGCCGTCAGCAGGCGGCTCAGCTCGGCCTCGACGGCGGCCCGCAGTAGGCGAGCTTGCCCCGGCCCCAGCTCCAGCCCGTCGAGCACCAGCTGATCAATGTGCAGCGCAATGTTCATTCTTCATCCCCTACCAGCACCGGCAGCGCCTGCGCCGGTGCTGCCGGCGTCTCCCAGCCGGCGAGGTCGGCCGCGCTGCCGGAGCGGCCCTGCTTGCGCCACTCGGCCAGGGTTGCCTCGCGCAGCAGTTCGATCGTCACGATGCCACCGTGCGCTGCGGCCATAAAGGCGGCGTTGAGCGCGATGTTGCGGATCTGCCCGCCGGTCAGGCTTGGCCGCGCCAGCTTGCCGTAGTCCAGGGCCAGGGCACCGCGCACGCCCGCCGGGAAGGCGCCGCGCCAGATCTGCTCGCGCTCGGTCGCGCCGGGGAACGGGAAGTCTACGATGAAGCGCAGCCGCCGCAGGAACGCCTGATCCAGGGCGCTCTTCATATTGGTGGTCAGGATCGCTAGCCCGTCGTAGTTCTCCATGCGCTGCAGCAAATAGCTGACCTCGATGTTGGCGTAGCGGTCGTGGCTGTCCTTCACCTCGCTGCGCTTACCGAACAGCGCATCGGCCTCGTCGAACAGCAGGATCGCGCCGCTCTGCTCGGCGGCGTCGAAGATCCGCCGCAAGTTCTTCTCGGTCTCGCCGATGTATTTGCTCACCACCGCGCTCAGGTCGATCCGGTACAAGTCAAGGTCGAGCGCATGGGCCAGCGCCTCGGCGGCCATGGTCTTGCCGGTGCCGCTCTCGCCGGCCAGCAGCGCGCTGATGCCGAAGCCGTAGCTCATCGCCTCGCGGAAGCCGTAGTCGTCGTAGACCGTGCTGCGATGCAGCACCTGGTCGCGGATCTGCTCGATCTGTGCCTGCGCGGTCGCCGGCAGCACGAGTTGCTGTAGCTGCGCCTTGGGTTCGATCCGCTGCACCAGGCCGTCAAGTAGGGTGCGGGCGCGAGCGCGGCAGAGCTGCCAGGCATGCGCGCCGATCGGGTCGGCCGCTTCTGATGCGCCCGCGCTCGCCGCAGCCGTCATGGCGATCTCGCCCGCATTCAGGCTAAACTGCGCGGCCAGGCGCGCGGCCCAGTCGTACTCGTCTGCTCCTAGCTCCTGCTCCCAGATCGTGCGCTGCTCGCGCGCTGTGGGCGCGGCCACTGTAATTGCCAGCGCCGAGTCTAGGCCGGGCAGCGGCTGCCCGGCGTCCACCAACACCAGGCCGCCGATCCGCTCCAGCAGGCGCAGCACCGGGGCGACGCTCTCGGCCGTTACCTCGCTGGCCTCGACCAGCAGCGCGCACTGTTGCGTGAGCCGGAGCTGGCGCTCCCACAGCCGGGCGAAGGTTTCCAGGTCGGCCACGGCGCTCGGAACCAGGCTTGCCGGAAGCCGGTAGAGCCTGAGCCCACCGGACTGGGCGATATGCCAGGCGAAGAGGCGTCGCCCGGCGGCGTTCGCGCCGAGCAGCTGGGCCAGCACCGGCCCTGGCCGGCCAGCCCGCCGGTTGAGCTGGAGCAGGTTGGCCTCTAGCAGCGCCGCCTGCGACGGCGCCAGGAGCGCCGCGTCGGCGTCCAGGTCGAGCGGGAGACACAGCAGCGCCAGGCGGTCGTCGAGCTCATTCGCCCCAACAATGTAGTTGACCACCCACTCATCGGCGCGCAGCCCGGCGGCGATCAGGGGCGTGCTGGTGGGCTGGCTGATCTCGATCAAGCGCCAGGCCCGCAGCGGGCGCTCAGGCGCAAGCGCCGACCAATCCGAGGCAGCGGCGAGGCGGGTTGTCCGCACCTGCTGCTCCGGCGCCAGGGCATCCCACGCGCTATCGTCGCTCAGGTGCCGCGCCAGGGCGAAGGTCGGGTAGGGCTGGCCGCTCGCGCCGACGCACAGGCTGGCAATTGCGCTCTGTAGCGCGTGGCCCAGGCACAGCAGCAGCAGATCGGACTCGTGCGGCCCCAGGCCGAGACGATCGGCGATCTGCACCAGACGATGCTGCGGGTTCGCCTGCATAGCCGCCTCGAATGCTGCCCGCGCCTGCCGCACTTCATCAACGCTCGGCGCGGGCGACGCCGCAACCGCGGGCTGGCTCCAGGTGAACGGCCCCGCCCGCCGCTCGGGCGGCGCGCTCTGCGGCGGCCGGAGCAGCGCGAGTCGGGCCTGGAGCCAGTCCAGGCCGAGTGTGAGCGCATCGTTCGGCTGTGATGGCTGCGCGCTCATGCGATCCTCACATGTGGCTGGGTGTAGCGGTAGGGCTGCTGGCTGTTCGGATCGGGCTGGTCGTCCCCGGCGGCAGGATCGTAGGGCCGGTCAGGGTCTTGACCCAGCGCCAGCAAGCTCTCTGCGTCGTCTACCTGCAGGCGCACCAGATAGCGCCCCGGCTCGATGCCGGCCAGGTCAAATGTGACCTTCGTGTCGGCATCCGCCGCGCCAGGAGCAGGCGGCTTTCGCGCCGGCAGATCAAGGCTCAGCGCGCGGGCCGCCCGATCGGCGGGCGGGTCGAGCTCGTTGAGCAGCGCGCTTGTACGCTGCCCCTTTCCAATCGGCGGGATGACCGTGATCGTCAGTTTGCCGTTCGCCACCTCCAGCCGCGTGATGGTTGGGCGCAGCACAAAGGGCAGCACCTCCGACCCGACCGCCCGGTGGGGGGCGGGGGGCCTGCCGAGGAGCAGATTATGGACGACCTGCACACCGTGGATGCCAGCCGGCAGCGCCGTCAGGCTATCGGCAGAAATCGTCAGCAACGGATCGGTCGCGGCGGCGAGCGGAAGAGGCTCGCCGCCGTCGAAGCTTACAGCGGCAGCCTTGCCCAGCAAGCGTTGCCCGACGATCTCTAGCGGCAGTCCGCCGACGACGATCCCATCCTGGCGCCCGGTCGAACGCACGGCACTGATCAGCGGCCGGCTCAATGGCAGGGCAGTCAGCCCACGCTCGCGCACCGGCAGCGCCGCACGGATCGACACCGCCGCCTCGATCAGCACCACGGTGGCCTCGTAGGTGACCGAGAGCGCATAGGGCGTCTGGAAGAAGACCGACCAAAGCTTCGAGAGCTCATCGAGGCTGAGCACGCCCGGCGCAATCTTGACCCGCTCGACTGCGTCAGCTAGATCGGAGCCGTCAAGATAGGCGGCCGCGCCGATCTGGTCGCGGATGTTCTGCTGGCTTAGGATGGCATTGGTATGCAACTCGGCCACGGCGAGGCCGAGGAGGCGCTGGGGCACCAGCTCACGCTCGTCGCCATAGAAGCTCAGCAGGTAGTGCAGATCGAGCGCAACCTGCGGGCGATGCACAGATTGCCGCCCGTCGCTACCACGGGTGGGCAGATCAGTGTTGCGCCAGGCCGCGTTGGGCGTGACGCGATAGAGATAGAGGTGGATGGCGGCCTGCTGATCGCCGGCTGGGCGATCAGGGCGCTCGGCCAGCACACGCATCCCGGCTAGGTGACGCCGGCACGCCCGCTCCAAATTCTGGCGCAACACCTCGGTCACCGTTGCGATAGCAAGGTAGTTGCTCATCGGCGACCGCCGTCGCGCTGGCGCAGATACTCATCGAGGCCCATCACCGAAGGTGTCGAGCGCTCCGAGCGCGTCGGGCGAGCGGGCGCAGTGGCTCGCACTTCGATGCGACCAATCGTGACCTGGATGGTCGGCGTCGGCGGAGCGGCCTCGGTCGCGGCGTGGCGTGGGGGGGGGCGCACTGGCGGGTCGTAAAGGGGGAGCGCCGGCGCCAGCTGTGTCGCCGCATCTCGTCGCTGGGCCGGCGGCACGACGACAGGTTGAATCGGCTGGAGCGTGCGTGGTAGCAGCGCGGCCAGGGCAGCGGCCGCAGATCGTGGTTGTGCCGGCGCTGGCTCGCTGGGTGCACGACGTGCCAGATCGTGTGGCACGACAGGCTCGCTGGGCTGGCCTCGTGCCGGCGCACGCGGGATCGGATTGGCTGAGCCCGCAAGCGGATGCGGCGTAGCAGGCGCGGGCAGGAGCGCAGCTTGCTCCTGGCGACCAGGAGCAAGCTGCGCCGGTGCATCTGGCACGGTGGCGGCTGGCCTGGGCAGCGCGTGTGGCGACTCAAGCTGCGCGGCCAGGGCAGGCAGCTGTGGCGGCGCGGCGACAACAGGCGCGGGCGGTGGCACGCGGGGCGCTTCCCGCTCAAAGGCCAGCTCCTCCAGCCCGGCGGGCACGCCGGCTTCAGGCTCGAAGCGCGTGAGCAGGCGCGGCGTAACCTGTGGGGTTTCGCTCAGGCTACGGGCGGCCAGGGTATTGAGAAAGTCGCTCATCCGCGCACCAGCTCCAGGTAGTAGCGCCGGCGCCATGGGCTGAGGGCCAGGATATCGGCCTCGTGCCAGCCGTAGGCCCATGCCAGCGTATGCACGTCGCGCAGGGTTCGTTGCACCCAGGCCTCCAGCTCGCTCCAGAAGAAGCTCACGATATCAAAGCTCGCCTGCCAGCCGTGGCCACAGTCCGGGCAGCTCATGGCCAGGCATACATCGGCCTGCGGATCAGCTTCAGCCATCTGCGCGGCCAGCAGCGCCAGCAGCGCCTCGGGGAGATCCGCAGCGGGCAGCGGCTTACCGGCATAGTTCGCCTCGATCACACAGCGCGTGATCAACTGCGCGCGAGCAGCGGCCGCATCGGCGCACCTGGCCAGCGCGTCCAGGTCGAGGCTGTTGGGTAGGCGTGCTCGCAGCGTATAGCCATCTGCGGTGATCGCCACCTCTCCTACGGCATCCGGCGCCTGGACGCAGATGTCGCCAGTGCTGAAGGTCAGCTCAAGCTGCGCGCCGCACGCCGGGCAAGAGGCCACGCTCACCAGCTGTGGCCCGAAGGTCAGCTCGCGTAGCGCCAGCAGGCGGGCGTCGCGCTGGCCGATGCTGAGCGACGCCTGGAGCTCAGGCGGTTCGTCGCAGGTAGCGACAAGCAGCGCCAGCGCCCGGTAGGAGGGCGACTGGCCCTGACCGTACTCCCATGCTTCAAGCAGCTGGGCGGCGGAAAGCGCACGCAGCGCGATCAAGCGGGCGGCTCGACGTAGCTTGGCTCGCTCGGCTCCGCCACCTCGTAGTCACGCTCCCAGCCTTCATTCTCAAGTTTGATATGCTGGATAGCGACTGCGTTGGCATTGGCGTCGAGATCGGACATGCTTTGATACTCCGAGACCCAGCAGCGGTAGATCTTGTAGGCGATCACCAACTGGCCAGCCTCGTTGAATAGCTCGATGATGAGATCCTTACGGAAATCCCGCAGCGAGACCTCACTGCCCAGGCCGGCCCCAAAGTTCCAGACCTTGTTGGCCCACTGCTCGAACTCTTTGTCGTGAGTCACCCCGCGCTCGAGCGTGATCGCCTCGTACTCGGTGCGGCCCGGCGACTTACGGCTGCTGCTGGGGTCACCACCGTCACGGTGCTTGACCACCTCGGTGGTACGCTTGAGCGCGCCGACCTTGCTCACACCGGCGACGTAGCGACCATCCCACTTGACGCGAAACTTAAAATTCTTGTAGGGGTCGAAGCGCTGCGCATTGACACTAAATGGAGCCATCGGCTGCCTCCCTGACGGCGTATCCGAGGATTAGACCTCGATCTGGCCGGTGATCTGCTGCAACTTAATGAAGACGAACTCGGCGGGTTTGAGCGGCGCGAAGCCGACCACAATATTGACAATGCCGAGGTTGATATCGTTCTGGGTCGTCGTCTCCTTATCGCACTTGACGAAGTACGCATCGCGCGGCGTCGTGCCCTGGAACGCACCCTGGCGGAAGAGGTTATGCATAAAGGCGCCGACATTGAGGCGGATCTGCGCCCAGAGCGGCTCGTCGTTCGGCTCGAAGACGACCCACTTCAGGCCACGGAAGAGGCTCTCCTCGATAAAGAGTGCCGTGCGCCGCACCGGGATGTACTTGTACTCGTCGGCGATCTGATCGGCCCCCCGCAGCGTGCGCGCGCCCCAGACCACCCGCCCGTAGACTGGGAAGGCGCGCAGGCAGTTGACGCCGAGCTGATTGAGCGTGCCGTTCTCGTCGTCGGTCAGGCTGACCTCCAGCCCAACGATCCCATTCATCGCTGCATCGATGCCGGCAGGCGCCTTCCACACACCGCGCGTGGCATCGGTGCGCGCCATCACCCCGGCCACAATGCCGCACGGCGCAAAGTAGTCCGGCTTTCCATTATTTAGGGGGTCTGGCTGCTGCACGCGTGGGTAGAAGATCGCCGCGTTGCGGGCCATCTCGCCGGCGAGATTGAGCGCGTCGAGGCCGGATTGCGGGTTCGAGATCAGGGTGTCGACATCGCTCCACAATGGCGGCGGATCGACGATCAGCATGGCGCGCCGCGCCGCGCAGAAGTTGAGCGCATCCTGGTAGACGCTGGTGCGCAGGGCGTAGCCATCGGCCTGCTCGGCGCGGGCGTCGGGCGGAACACACAGCAGGTTAAACAGGTCGACGCGCCTAAGCGCATCGAAGCCGCGCTTATAGGCCGCATAGTCGAGCGGCCCGCTCTCGCTCGCCGGATCCGGCTCACTGGCCGCCGGCGCCGCTTGCGCACTCCCCAGCGTGTCTTTGACGAACTTCGCGATCGCGTCGTTTGCTGCGGGAAGCTTCGAGGTGTCCAGCTTCCCATCGGCTCCAGCCCGTACATTCACGCTGATCGCCCCCTTGGCCCCGTCGGCGATGCTCTGGAGCGCCGCGACTGTGCGCATGGCGGTGATCAGGGCGACGCGCTGCGTCTGGGCTAGGCCTAACTCCTTGCTCTGGTCCAGTGCGCTCTTGTCGAGCGCGGTGGTCTTCTGGGTCACCGTGCCAAGCGCCGTGCTTACATCATTCTTCAAGTTACCCGCCAGGGCGACGTCGGTAGTCTCAGTCAGGCGCTGCATAATCGACTGCGCCAGCGCCTCCGCAGCGCGAAGATCGGTGAGCGCTTTTGTCGCCGCCTGCGCTTTAGGAGCCAACGTGCCCTCGGCATCGCTCAATGCCTTGCGCGCCGTAGCGACCGCCAGGATTGGATCCAGAGTCAGTTTGATAGCGGTCTCGCGAACCATTGCGAGCACGCTGGCGACCGTGGCACCATCTTTGGTCGCCTCGGTTCTGGAGGCATCGAAGAGGGCTTTCGCCGCTTTGGTTGCCTCAGTAATGACAGGATCATTCGCGCCCGCGCCGGCGGGTTGGTCTGGAGGAGGTGCCCAGGTGTAGAGCCGCACGATGATCGCCTGGCCGCCGCCGTTGAGGAAGAAATCGCGCACGGCGTAGCTCAGCGGATAATCGGCAGCGAGGCCGCCGAAAAGTCGCTCGAAGCTGCCGTAATTGAAGATCGTTGTCGGCTTATTAACTTGCCCGCGGCTGGTTCGCCCAATGAAGGCTGTGACCGACGTCGCAACCCCCGTGATCGTCCGTACGCCACTAGCGATCTCCTCGACATAGACGCCTGGAAAAGTCGGTGTGATTGGCACAGCACTGCCCCTTCGAGATATCTTGATCGTCGATCTTCATGCAGCACGCGGTATGCGCCTCGGCGCCATGGTGCCTAGCGGCGTAGGAACCTGCGTCGCAGCCATTGCCGAGCCCGCCAGTTCCACCCCGGTGCAACGCCGAGACGGTCAAGATACTGCTGGATAACATCGGTCAGATCAGCGAGCCTGCGGACGTAGCGGCGCTCGCCGCTGGGGATATGGGTAATATATCCGCGCCACATCGCCTTATTGGTCGTCTCGTCAGTTTGCTCGCGCCAGATCTTGACGATAAATGAGTGGGTGCGGGTCTCCAGCGGCTCCATGACGACCTCCGATCTGGCGATGGCATGCGTAGGGCGGGGAGGCTGGATAGGGCTAGTGTAGGCGCCCGGTGATCCTCAGGCGATCCTCAGGCGTCCCCCAGCCGTTCTGCGGCCCAGGATCCTGTGCGTCGGGCGGGGGCGCTAGAGCAGTTGGATCAGCAGCCGCTCGATCTCGGCGATCTGCTGGTGCAGCTGCTTCTGCGCCTCGACCAGCGAGGCATAGGTGTGGCGCAGGTTCTGAACCATGCGATCAATGGCCAGGGGCGCAGAGGCTGGGGGCGGCGCGACAAGCGCGTTGGCGCGGATCTCGTTCCGCAGGTTGATGGTCAGCTCGGTGGGCTCCGTATCGAGCTCCTCGCGCAGGGCGGCAACACAGCGTTCAAACTGACGGAGGGCGGTGGTGCGGTCGCCGGCAAGGGCATGCAGACGCATTAGGCGGCGGTGGGTCTGCTCGTGGGCGCGGTCGTAGCGCAGAATCGCGATACCATAGGCCATACCAGCCTCGCAGGCACCATGCGCCTCGCAGCGCGCCAGAAGCTTGTCGAGCAATGCGAGGTAGATCGCCTGCAGGCGCTCGCGCTCAAAGAGGCACCAGTCGGTGTAGCAATCCTCAAGCAGATCGCTCCCATAGCACTCGACGGCGGCGGCGACCTGCTGGGCCTCCTCGTCGCTCAGGCTCTCGCCAGGGCGACCGCTCACCTGATCGAAGATCAGCTCTAGGAGCGCCACATCCAGGACGATCTCGGCCTGCGGATTGATCTGCACCCAGTCGTTATCGAGCAGCAGGGGCACACCGGGGAGCGATTGCCGAAGCTGGTGCAGGGCTTTGCGGAGGTTGGCCCGTGATTGTCCTGGGGTGATATCGCCCCAGAGTTTACTGGCGAGTAGTTCGCGTGAGTGCGACCGGCTTCGATAGAGGAGCAGGTAACAAAACAGCTCCTGTGCTCTGCGCGATTCGATCATGACAAGCGTCTGATCGTCCTTGCAAATGCTCAGCCGCCCGAAGAGATGGACATGGAGCATCACTACACGGCCTCCCTGATACCGCTTCTCAGAAGCTCGTGGCGGGCCGATCTGGAAAAGGTGCTGGCTACATCATGTATGGCCAGGATAGCAGCTCACTGCAAGGAGATCGCAAGGGCGATAGTTGTTTTCTGCCGAATGTAGAGTATACTTTCCCTGTTCCCACGCATTTCTTCAACTGAGGCAGACCACAAGGGTGTTCCATGGTGCACCTTGCGCTCATGCTGTTTGGGCCGCTTCATGCCACGCTTGATGGTGTTCCCGTGCCAACATTCGAGTCCCAGAAGGGACGCGCGCTGCTGGCCTATCTCGCGCTCGAAGCGGATCGCCCACAGCCCCGCGATGCCCTCGCTAGCTTGCTCTGGCCCGATCAGCCCGAGCAGGATGCCCGCAATAACCTGCGCCAGGCGCTCTCCAACCTCCGTCAGGCCCTCGGCGACCAGCGCGCTACACCATCATTCTTGCGGATAACTAGCACGACGATCCAGTTCGACCGCGCCAGCGACCACTATATCGATGTGGTCGCCTTTATGGATCTCCTCGATACCTGCGCTCAGCACCCACATCGACGCCCAGAGACATGCACATCCTGCGCTCGACGGCTGCAGCAGGCCGCTGCTCTGTATGACCGAGATTTTCTTGATCCGTTCTTCTTACGCGACAGCGGCGCCTTTGAGGAGTGGGCGATTCGTACCCGTGAGCGGCTCCATCACTGCGCGCTTCAGGCGCTGGTCCAATTGGCCAATTACTATGAGCAGCGTGAAGAGTATGCGCAGGCACAGCCATACGCTTGGCGGCAAATAGAGCTGGCGGGCTGGCGCGAAGAAAGTCATCGGCAGCTGATGCGACTCCTCGTCCTGAGCGGCCAGCGCAGCGAAGCGCTGGTGCAGTACGCTGCCTGTCGCCGCATCTTGGCTGCTGAGTTAGGTGTTGAGCCTGAACCAGAGACGACCGTACTTGCGGAACGTATCCAGCGTGGAGAGGCAATCGGGCAGCGACCTACGCCCCCCGGACCAGAGCGCCTACTTCGGCATGCGCCATTAGCGCCACTCATCGGTCGGGAAGCCAAGCTGGCCCAGCTTGCCGACCGCCTTGAAGATCGGCACTGCCGGCTACTCACACTGGTTGGGCCGGGAGGTGTGGGCAAAACGCGCCTTGCCATCCAGGCGGCGGTTGATCTGCGCCACGCCTTTGCGGATGGCGTAGCCTTTGTTCCGCTCGCCCCTGTGCGTTCGATGGATCTGCTTGTCTCAACGATTGCCACTGCGCTCGATGTAACCGTGCGCGACTCGGTCGATTCTAAGGCTCAACTCCTTGCGCACCTGCGTAAGAAAGACATGTTGCTCCTTCTGGATAATTTTGAGCAGTTGGTGCATGCTGCTCCCCTCGTCAGCGAGTTATTGGCGGGGGCGCCCGATCTCACGATTATGGTGACGAGCCGGACGCCGCTGCAACTCTCTGGCGAGCAAGAATTCGCCGTCCCACCGCTTAATTTACCGCCTTGGCCGAACGCTCCACGGCGGGCTAGCGGAGTGCCTCACACACCCGAGACACCCTCTGTTGCGGAACTCGCGCGCTCCGAAGCCGTCCATCTGTTTATCGAGCGGGCGCAAGCCGTGAAGGCCGACTTCCGCATCGCGAACACAAATGCCGCTGCGGTGGTCGCGATCTGCCATCGCCTAGATGGATTGCCGCTTGCAATCGAGTTGGCGGCCGCGCGGGTCAAGCTCTTCACGCCCGAAGCGTTGCTCGCACGCTTGAGCAGCCGGCTGGACCTGCTGACTGGCGGTGCGCGCGACCTGCCGGCACGCCAGCAGACGATCCGGAACACCATTGCCTGGAGCTACGATCTGCTGAACGATGCGGAGCAGACCCTGTTCCGACAGCTAGGCGTGTTTGTGGGTGGCTGCACATTAGTGGCAGCTGAGGCAGTGTGTGCGGGCGATGTCTTGGAGTCATTGACCCAACTGGTCAACAAATCGCTCGTGCAGGTGGAACAGTGCGGAGGCGCGGTACGTTATGGCCTGCTCGAGACAACCCGCGAATATGGATTGGAGAAGCTCGCCGCCAGTGGTCAGACGGATAGTATCCGCAGTAGGCACGCCGCATACTTCCTCACGCTGGCCGAGTCGGCGCCGGCATGGCATGAATTACAGCATGTGACATGGCTGGCCCAGCTGGAGACAGAGCACGATAACCTGCGTGCGGCGCTACAGTGGACGGATGCGCAGCCATCTGGCGACATCGAAATGCGTCTGGCTGGCGCCCTGGGCTGGTTCTGGTATCGGCGGGGCGATTGGAGCGAATGGCGTACATGGCTCCAGCGCGTGCTAGTCCATGATCGTTCTACCGGTCGCTCCGCAGCCCAGGCTTGGTTCCTTTACCTGCACGGGGAGGAGAAGGCGTCCCAGGGCGACGCGGCGGGCAGCCAGACCCTCTTTGAGGAGAGCGTGGCACACTTTCAGGCGCTGGGCGATACCTATAGCAGTACTATCGTGCAGATCCAAATGGCGGTAGTAGCGAGGGAGCAGGGCGATGCCATGCGGGCCACGGCGCTCTTTGAGGAACTATTGAATGTCGCCCGCAACCATGGAAACGCTGAAGAGATAGCCTGGGCGCAGAATGCCTTGGGCGAGGTGGCGGTGCTTCGTGAGGATGTGGCGGCGGCGACCGCGCTACTCAACGGGAGCTTAGCGCAGTTCCGGGCGCTCGGAGTGACATATGGGGTCGCGCGAGCGCTCAATTTCCTTGGGCATGTCGCTCAACTCATGGGCGACTATGTACAGGCAATAGAGCTGCACCGCGAAAGCCTGTCGCTGTTCTCGGAGTCACACCTGATAGAGGTCGGCTGGGCGCTGGAGGGCTTGGGCGAAGCGGCGCTAGGGCAAAGCGACCTGACAGTTGCGACAGCCCACTTCACTGCTAGCCTACACATCTTTCAGGGACGTGGCGATCCGGCGATCGTCTGGAGTCTGGCTGGGCTGGGGAGTGTTGCGACGCTATGTGACCAACCGGAGCGGGCCGTGCGGCTGTGGGGTGCAGTAGAGGCAGCGCGCAAGATGACGGGCAAGCGTGTAGCACCCGCCAGTCGGCCAACCTACGAGCGAGCGGTGGCCGCCGCCCGCGCTCAACTAAGCGCGGAGGCCTTTGCGGCGGCCTGGGCGGCTGGGTGTGCGCTGAGTGTCAACGCGGCAATGGCCGAGGCGCTAGCAGCGGGCTGATACGCGCTGTGATGCAAAATAGGCGCCAGGCTCACCTAAACTGCCACAGTCGACGTTGAGCGATGTATCTGGCGGGAGAGCGACGAGGGCAATACAGAAACCTTTGACACATATAGCAGTCCTACGCGAGTTGTGAAGGCACCATCGGCACCACCGACTACCAAGGCTTCAGGAAGCCGTGGAGCCATTAGGTATGTTCACGACCCCGGTGAGATTGCTATAGGAACAGAAAACGCAATAACCGTTACCGTGTACAAGGCTGCTGCCTTGCTACGGGAACCCGAAGCGGCCGCCACGCTCCTCGTTGAAGATTGTCGGGCAGACTGAAGCTGTAGCGACCCAACACGTTCACGTGCTCGTGGACCAGGGGCGAGAGGCGGGCCACATCTTCGTCTCGTACTGCATGCCCGGCGGTGCGCAAGGCGTCGAGGGTGCGTTCGAGGTAGCGGGTGTTCCAGACAATGATCGCGTTGACGACCAGGCCCAGGGCGGTCAGCTGGTTCGCCTGCCCCTCGCGGTAGCGCTGACGCAGTTCGCCGCGCTGTCCGTAGAAGACCACGCGGGCCAGCTTGTGCCGACCTTCGCCGCGGTTGAACTGGGTGAGCATACGCCGGCGGTATGCCTCGTCGTCGAGGTAGGGGTATGGCAACGATTCGTGTAAAATCACGCCATGTGGCCGGTTTAGGCCGTCCTCATGCGATCTGAGTGCAGCAGGCTTTCACGCGCCTGTGTGCGAGAGAAGCCGCAATTTCTGGCACGTGAGCCGTTCTGAACCCGCTACGACGCCTGTTTCAACCAGTGTCCAGGCTTGCCGAGCTTGGACTGCTCTGGCATGCAGCCCTTGTGGCCCATTTTTACACGAATCGTTGCCATACCCCTTTCTGCGCATCCGCTCCGGCGCTCGTTGCCCGCGCGCTGCCCCCAGTTCGCCCGCGCCGCAAGCCCCCCCTGCTGCGCGCCCC
>Ga0105046_10002082_pt1 | contig 31457 bp, 25 predicted proteins | sample MAT03_FD_78385 | JGI IMG/M metagenome (GOLD analysis project Ga0105046, IMG submission 78385) | Freshwater microbial communities from Lake Fryxell liftoff mats and glacier meltwater in Antarctica - MAT-03 (megahit assembly) | ecosystem: Environmental > Aquatic > Freshwater > Ice > Liftoff...
ACCTACGCACATGTGCAGGCGGATACTCCAAAGATAGGAATGGTGCGCTACAGATCGCCACCTGGGCGCTGCCTCAGACACGACAGGCGCTCGAGAATGGTCACCGTCAGGCCATTTTTTCGGGGCCCGCGACCGCGCCTACCTTTCATATTCCTGACGCAGTCGGCACCGCCGTTCATCGCCTTGTGCAGGCACTCGTCGACATGTCGAGCGACGATGCCGGTAAACTCCAACTCGGGTTCGCCATCGGACCGGACACCTTTCGTGGATAGTTATGTCGCGGACTGCAGTCGCCCGAGCAGGCTGTCGGGCCCCTCTGCGTGCCGTTTGAGTCCGGCGAGTCGCGCCTGCATGTCGCGTCGCAGGACGCGCCCGACCACCGGCTCCATCGCCCACGCCAGCGCCCGCGGCCGACACGAGAAGTTGTATTTGAATGTCACCCGCGTGTGTTCCACGTCGATGGCTTTGAAGAGCCACGCACCCGCGAATTGCGCGAAGATCCGCGGCCCGTCGACCATCTTCATCGCCACCTGCTCCGGCCGCCGCAGCGTGATGTACTCGACCTCCATCGCCAGCCCGTTGTTCGCCCGGACCCACACCCGGACCCCGACCGCCGCCTCCGTCGCGCCGCCGCGAAATTTCATGTCGCGCAGGAACGGGTCCCAGGTCAGCCGCAGCCCATAGTCCTGGGCGAGGTCGAACAGCGGCGCGACCGGGGCCGCGACATCGATGGCCACCTGGATCGTCGGCATGCCCGATGTTCGCACCGTCTTGCCCCGACGTCACCACGGCCCAGCGTCGCAGGTCCAGCGCGTGACGAAACGGCGAGGAGGCCGCTCTTGCAAGACCGGACCACTCCGCGCATACGTGCGGGACCATGTCCGCGCTACTCCTGGTTCTCCTCGGACTCGCCCCCGGCGAGCGGTCAGTCGACGCGCCCACCAGCGTCGAGGTGCCAGTCGAAGCGTCGGCCGTCACCGACGTGCCCGCGCCCGTGGAGGCCGAGAAGCCGCCACCGAGCGCGAGCCCCGTGGTGCCCGTACAGGCCCCTGCGGCCCCGTCGGTGCCCGTGCGCGAGGCCTGGCAGCTCAATCCGCCGGGGCGGTGGTATGCGCTCAAGCTCTCGGCGGAGCTCGGCTTCGTCGGCGTCGTCAAGCACGGGATCCAGTTCGGGAGGGACGGTACGTACTTCGACCTTCGCAAGGAGGGCGGTCAGGACGTGCTGTTCCCGTTCTTCCGGTTCACCGGTGAGTTCGAGGTCAAGCAGCGCCACAGCCTCGTGTTCCTGGTCCAGCCGCTCAAGCTCGGGTCGAGCAACACCCTCGAGCGCGATCTGCAGGTCGACCGCACCGTGTTCGCTGCCGGTACGCCGATGGACTTCAAGTATGACTTCGGCTTTTACCGCTTCGGGTATCTGTACGATCTGCTCAAGGACCGCGATCAGGAGCTGGGGATCGGTCTGGCCCTGCAGATCCGCAACGCGACGATCGACTTCGCGTCTCGCGATGGCGAGATGCTGGAGACCAACCGCAACATCGGCGTCGTGCCGCTCCTGAAGCTGCGCGGGCGCTGGACCCCGAAGCGCGGCCAGGGCTTCTGGCTCGGGGCCGAGGTCGACGGGGCGTACATCCGCGGCAAGGTCATCAGCGGCACGCGCGACTTCTTCACGGGTGCGCTGGTCGACGCGTCCGTGCGCGCCGGCTTCAAGGTCCCGCGCGCCGGTGACGTCTTCGTCAACGTCCGCTACGTCGGCGGCGGCGCCCGCGGGACGGACAGCACGCCCAAGTCGGGCAAGGACGGCTACGCGGAGAACTGGCTGCACACGATGGCGCTGAGCCTCGGTCTGTATATTCGCTGACGCGACGCGCGTGTGGCCGGCACGATCGGCCCCGGCGAATGTGCGGGGCAGCATTCTTGCCTGAAACGCCGAAGGCTGGAGCCTCCCGCTCAGGGGGCGGGCCAGACCTTCAGACCGGGGTCGGGCCACTTGAACGGGTTGCCGTCGTTGCCGGCGCCGCTGAAGTGACTCTGGCACCCGCCGATCTGGCCGGCGTCGCCCTTGAGGGTCCAGTACGAGGTGCAGACGTTGTCGGAGACGAAGGCGCGGCACTCCTCCATGGTGTGTCGGCCGCTGTTCGGCGCGGTGTAGTAGCCGCGCACGTGGTCCCAGGCGATCTGTTGCAGGTCGGCGGCGGGCGCCGGGTCGACGCCGGCCGGCACCGCGCCGCCGACCGGGGAGCTGCGGAACACGGCGGCGTGGGTGACGAGCGCGGCGAAGTAGATGCCGAGCGGGGTGAGGTGCACGTTGTCGTTGAAGATGGCGCCCATCCGCTGGGGGGTGGTGCCGGTGATACCGGTGACATCGTCGGCGAGGACGCGCTCGACGAGCTCGACGAGCGCGGCGCCGACGGGGAGGGCCGCGATGCGGTCGTCGCGGCCCTCGTCCTCGAGCTTGAGGTTGATCTTGCTGGCGACGCACTCCCAGGCGTAGAGCGCCTGCTTCTCGTGATCGATCCACGCCTGGGGCGCGGCTTTGTCGATGTCGAGCCAACTGTGATAAAAGAGGGTCTGCGCGGCGGGGTTCCCGTCGATCAGGCGGTCGTGGTAGTGGCGCAGCAGGCCAGCCGTGTCCTCCCAGCGGATCATGTCGAGGATGTGATGGTTTTCCGTGATGACGAGCGTGTCGTAGCGCTCGCCGGCCCCGAGAGTCTGCGGATCGGCGAGCTCGGCGATGACGTCCATGTCGAAGCCGTCGCGGTTCTTGCCCTTGTGGTAGCCCGGCCAGTCGAGGTTGTTCCAACTGTCGCCGAGGGTGCGGACGCGGATCGGTGAGCCGATGCCGATCTGCTGGTTAAAGTCGAAGTCCTGCCCGAGGCTGCCGGCGACCTCGAGGACGTACTCGGGCAGCGGATTATCGGTGAGGCTGTGACCCGAGAGGAAGATGCGGGCGCTGTCTCGCGGCTCCCATCCGGCCGGGGGAAGCTCGCCAGTCTCGCTGCCGCTCTCGCTGGCATCGGCAGTGCTGTGGGTGGTGTCGCCGGTGGTGGTGATGTCGCCGGTGGTGGTATCACCGCCGGGTCCACCGCCGGTGGGGTCGTCGGGGCCGGTGCTGGTGCCGGGCGGGTCGCCGCCAGTGAGTTCGCCAGTGGGGTCGCCAGCGGTGGCGGTGACGCCGGTGCTGTCGACCCCGCCGGGTCCAGCGCTGGTATCAGTGCCGGGATCTCCGGAGCCGCCCCCCGAGCAGCCGGTGAGGGCGAGGGCGAGGGCGACGCTGCAGACCGATGCGGAGACGGGAGCCATGGGGGTCATCCAGACGACGATATCGGCGCGACCGGCGGCCCGCAAGCAGACGCATTCGCGCCGAGCACGACCGCGACTTGCATGCGGGAGGTGCCGTTGGCTTCGCGGTGTTTGGCTCAGACGCCGCGGCCGTAGACGGGGACGAGCGCGCCGGAGGTCAGGGTGTTGCTGGGGCTGGCGAGGAAGAGGATGGCCTCGGCGATCTCGGCGGGCGTGGGCCAGCGCTCGAAGTCGGCGTCCGGCATGCTGGCGCGGTTGAAGGGGGTGTCGATGATCGAGGGCAGCACGGCGTTGACGAGGATCTGCTCGCTGCGCAGCTCCTCGGCGAGCTGGATGGTCAGGGCCTGGACGGCGGCCTTGGCCATCGCATAGACGGCCATGCCGGCGGCGGGCACGAGGGTGGCGCGCGAGCCGACGTTGACGATCCTTCCGCCAGGCTCGGAGCTGTTGGCGGCGGTGTGGGCCCGCATGCGCTTGACGGCCTCGCGGCTGCACAGCAGGCAGGTCATGGCGTTCATCTCGAACTGGGCGCGGGCCTCCGCGGAGCTGGTGTCCTCGATGCGGTTCCAGGCGAAGCCGCCGGCGAGATGCACGGAGGCCCATAGCTCGGGCAGGCCGGCGTAGAGGTCGACGACGGCCTGCTCGTCGCCGAGGTTGATGCGCGGGAGGTAGCGCGCGCCAGGCAGTCCGAGCGAGCCGGGGCCGTCGTCGATGGTGGGGACGTGGCAGGTGGCGCCAGCGGCGAGGAAGCGGGCGACGACGGCGGTGCCGAGGGCACCCGCGCCGCCGGTGAGGATGACATGGCGACCGGTGAGGTCGATGGTGGAGTGGGGCATGACGGGGGGACCTTCGCGGGGGCCCGCTCATATACCATCGGGACGCGGCGAATTCGCACGTGGTTGTAATGCGTGTAGCAGCACAGCGGTGGCCGTGGCGACGCCGAGCGAGTCCACTTCGGGTGCGATCGGGATCGTCAGCTCGAGGTCAGCGCGGGCCAGCAGCGGCGCGGGCAGGCCGGCCCCCTCGTTGCCGACCATGAGGACCAGGCGCGGCGGACGGACGAGGCCGGCGATGGGGCGCGCGCGGGGCCCGACGGTGGCGGCCCAGTTCTCGACGTCGGCGCTCTTGAGGAGGTCGAGGGCGGCCGAGAGATCGGCGACCAGCGCGAGGGGCTGGTGGAACACGTGGCCCATCGCGGCGCGGATCGTTCGCCGCGCGAGCGGGTCGGCGCCGCGGCGGTCGAGCAGCACGAGGTCGACGGCGAAGGCCCGCGCGCTGCGGAGGATGGACCCGAGGTTGGCGGGGTCGGCGAGGCCCTGCACGAGCAGCGCGGTGAAGGTGGGGCGGGCGAGCAGGGCGGCGAGCGAGTCGGCGCCGAGCACAGGTCCGATCGGGCATGTCCCGAGGGACAGGTCGGGGACGAGGGCGGGTGGACGCGTGCCGCAGGCGATCACGCCGCGGTGGAGGTCGAAGCCGAGGACGGCGCGCAAGCTGGCGCGCGAGACGGCGAGGGCTTCGCAGTTTGAAGGAATGTCGAGGCGGGCGAGGTGGGCCGGGGTGCCGAGCACGGCGCGGGTGGTGAAGTGCGGGCTGGCGAGCAGGCGGGCGACGGCGATCTCGCTCTCGGCGAAGAAGTCGTCGGCGTCAGGGCGATCGCCGCGGGCGATCAAGTCGCGGAAGCGATCGAGGCGCGGGTCGTTCGGGTCGTCGATCGGCTGCACGCGGCGGCACGGCGCCGTCGGAGCGCCGCGGTCCATGCGGTCGCTCGCCTCGTCGGTCGTGGTCAGGGCCCGGTCATCCGCGCTTTGCAAGGGTAAGCCTCCCTGTCGCGGCCGATGGGGAGGTGCGCGGGACCTTGGTGGTCGGTCGGGGCCGGGGCAGCGACTTGCGGCAGGGGTCGCACGGTGATCGTGGCGGTGGCCATCGGGTCCAGGTAGGACTGGGCGGAGACGAGGTACTTGCCGCCCTGGAGGTTGGCGGTGGTTCGCGGCGCGTCGGGCGTCAGATTCACCCGCTCCGGGAGATCGCAGCCGGAGATGGTGATCCACACCGGCTCGGAGAACGCGATCTCGAAGGCCGAGCGTCCGGGGGGCAGGGTCATCGTGACCTCCGAGAACAGGCCCGCCCCCTTGCTGTCGTCGCCGTCGTTCCAGGACTGTCGCGGGCCCAGCGACCCGGGCTCGTCGCAGGCCAGCACGAAGTCGTGCCGCCAGGTCGCGCCGGTCCACGCGACCTCGGGCGCGTCGCAGGGCGGGGAGCCTGCCGTTGGAAAGATGGCGAGCGCGAGGTACTCGGCCTCGACGTCGGCGAAGCTGTCGCCGAAGGTGTCGGCGAACAATGCGATGGAGCGGTCGACGCCGGCGCCGGCCGAGGCCTGATAGTATGCGAGCAGTCGGGCCATGCCGTAGCGGTCGCGCAGGTAGGTGACGAACGCGCCGGCCTCCGAGTAGTCGAGCTTGAAGGGGTCGTCCATCCGCATCATGTCGGAGGGGCTCTGCACTCCGTTCGCGGGGGCGGCGTGGTCGTCGTCCAGCATCACGGCCATGCCCTCCACGAGCCAGCGTCGCGGGCGCCCAAGGCGATACAGCTGCGCATGTGCAAGCTCATGGCTAAATGAGTAAAACTCTGAGTAGAAAGACCGTTTTATCGTGCAGTTGCTGGCGGGCGGGCACCATTTGCGCGGCGGACCGTTGAGATACCAGTGAAAAAATACGCCTTTCGGGTCGCGCGGCAGCCCGGTCGCGCGCTCGAGCGATTCCAGGCGGCGCTCGAAGTACGGGAGGCTCTCGGCGCAGATCTCCTCGAAGTCCTTTGTCCGCACCACGAGACCGTCCAGCTCGTAGGTCGGCGAGTCGTCGAGACACGCGGCGACGAGCAGAACGGAGACCAGGACGAAGGTGAAGCGCGATGCCATGGCTCAGCCGGTCGTTGGGGTCCCGGTAGTGACCGGGATCGGCTGCTGATTGGTTCGGACGTCGCACTCGCAGAAGTCCGTCGAGTCGTGAAGGTCACACAGCCGCGTCTCGCCCTTGAGGCAGCCGGCCCAGGGTGAGCAGCAATCTCGCTCGATTTGATGAAACACGTTGATGAGCAATGAGTGCCTCCGCGGCAGCGTAGGCTGGCGTTGAGGGCCGCGCAATACGTGCTGGCGCCGCGAGTTGGCGCGAGGCTCAGGGGTCTTGCCAGTGGCGCAGCCAGGTCGCGCGGGCGGAGGTCGCGGGCATCGCCTGGCCGGCGAGCAAGGCGACGCAGGCGGGGTAGAGCCATGCGGGGCCGCGGCGCAGGGCGAGCATGCAGGCGTGCAGGTCGGGGTGGTCGCGGCCGACGAGGAGCTGGCCGCCGAGCAGGCGCGGGCTGCCACGACCGGCGCACAGGCGTACGGTCTCGGGGGCGGATGGACCGCCGTGCAGCACGGCGCGCAGGTGCTCGAGCAGGGCGCGCTCGTCGGGGCGCAGGGCGGCGTCGGGCAGCGGGGCGCCGGGGCCGAGGTGCAGCAGGCCAGCGACGGCCTGACTGGCGCGACGCAGGCCGCGGCGCAGGGCGAGCTTGAGGCGACCGACGCCGCCGGCCTCGCTGCGCGGGGGCGGGGCCCGGAAGCGGATGCCGAGCAGCTCGGTGAGGGCGCTGCGCTCGGCGGCGTCGAGGCGCAGGACGGGGGCGTCGGGCAGGGCGTGGGCGGCGGGGTCTTGCTCGGGGTAGAGGGCGAGCACGACGGGGGGCTCGCCGCCGGGTTTGGCTTGCGGGAGCTCGGCGAGGGCGAGCCAGCGGGACGGGCGGGCGCGGGCACGCTTGCGGGCGCCGGCGTCATGGTCGTGCGGGGTCCACGACGGGAGCATCGGCACCTGCATGAGCTCGCGCAGGCGTCGGCGGGTGCGAACTGCTTGTAGCAGCAAGGTGACGATGCGGGCCTGGACCTCGAGCGGGGCGAGGTCGGGCAGGCGGGCGGCGACGTGCATGAGCAGGCCGACGCCGAGGTCGGCGAGGCTGGCGACGTGGAGGTTGACGGCGGCGCGCAGGTCGGCGGCGGTGGCGTTGACAGGGGCGGTGGCGCCGAGCTCGACGACGGCGTCGAAGCAGGGCACGGCGGACAGGCCGAGGTGGGTCGAGATGATGCCGCCGTGCAGCAGCCACACGCGGGCCTGCTCGCCGTGCAGGGCGACGGCGACGTGGCCGTGGAGCGCGGGCGGGGCGTCATTCGGGCCGATGCTGAAGGACTCGCTGGCGAGGTAGCTGCGCAGGCCGTGGTTAATTTCTTCGCCGTCGAGGAGGAGGGTGCCGGGGGCGAAGCGGCCGACGTCGCGTAACCAACTTCGGGCGCGTGCCGGGTCGATCTCGGCGCCGCGCAGGATGACCTCGGTGCCGCGCGGACCGGAGGGATCGGTCTGTTCGGACAGCAGCGGGGCGCCCTGGCGCGCGCCCGATGTCAGGCAGGTCAGGCTGCGACGTAGTCCGCCGCCGCGGGCGTGGAGCTCGAGCTGGGTGGCGCCGAGGCCAGCGAGCGCGAGCAGGGCGAGGCCACCGGCGGCCTCGAGCGCGAGCAGGGCGAGGTGGCGGCGCTCGGCGGGCGCGCCGGGGTCGAGCATGGTGGCGAGCTCGGCCAACTGTGCCTGACCGATCGGCGGGCCGTCGTCGCGGACGACGCAGCCGCCGCGCGAGAGGGTGACCTCGATCTTGCGCGCGCCGGCGCGGGTGGCCCGGCGGACCAGCTCGGCGGGCATCTGCCACGGGCCCTGCAACTGCGCGACGGTCAGCTTGCGCAGCTCGGCCTCGATGTCGATGCGCAGCAGCTCCCGCAGGTCGACGGACTGGGTGTTGCTCATGTCGCGGCCTCGTGGACGGCGGCGCGGGCGGCGGCGTGGAGGAGCAGGGCGCGGCGTTCGGCGGGCAGGTCGAGGCGGTCGGCGAGGTAGTCGAGGGCGGCGAACACGGCGGCGCGCGGGCGGGTTGCCATGGCGGCGTCGGCGTCGCGCAGCCATGGGTTGTCGAGCGCGACGGCGACGATCCTGCGGCCGTACCAGGGGGTGCCGCGCAGGCGCAGAGGGGCCATGTCGAGGCTGCGCACCTCCTCGCCGAGCCCGTCCGCCGCGATCACGTGCAGGCGCTCCTCGGCGTCGCGGATCGCGGCGTTGACGGCGGCGAGCAGCGGGGTCTCGCGGGCCGCGACGAGCATGCGGTCCCACGGATCGAGGTCGATCGCGCCGAGCGCGTCGGCGACGGCCCGGGCCTCTGGCACCCTGTCCTCGAGGACATGTGCTCCGCCGGCGACGGCCCGCCGGGCGACCTCGCTGGACGACCGCGTGCGGTAGAGCTGACCCTTGCCGGCCAGCGCGCGCGCGTCGTCCAGCGAGATCGCCCGGCCGCGGGCGGTCGGCACCAGCGGGCGCTGGAACACGGCGGGCACCGAACGAAACGCCTCCGGCTGCTGTAGCGCGCCCTGGAGCAGCCGTGAGAGGTCGTGGCCGACCTCGAGGGCGACGTGCCGGCGGGTCCGCCTGGCGAGCAGGAGGCCGAGGCCGAGCAGCCCACTGACAGCGGCGAGCAGGGCGGTGCGGCCGACCCACAGCCGGACGATCGGTGACAGCGGCGCGCGGGTCGGCGCGCTGGCCTGGTACATGTTCGAAGGGACAGGTGGTGGTGCGTCCGGGTCGAGCGCGGGCGGCAGCTCGGGGGCGGTGCGCTCGTCGGGTGGTGGGGTGGTGGGCTCGGCCGGCGCAGTAGTGTCGGGCTCCGCGGCGCCGGCTTCGTCGTTCGTGGTTTGGGGTGTCGGCGGGGTGTTGGCGATCGCGCTCGGGCGGGCGCTGGCGCTGGCGTCGGCGATCTGCCAGGGGCCGTCGTCCTCGCGGTACTCGGCCCAGGCGTGCAGCCACGAGTTGGTGCGGCCATGTTGCCCGACGAAGCCGATCGCCATGCGGGCGGGCACGCCGGCCTCCTGCAGCAGGGTGACGAGCAAGGCGTTCTGCATGTCGCAGTCACCGGCGCCGATCTCGAGGGTGCGCTCGAGGAAGTGCATGCCCTGTAACTTCGGGTCCTGATGCTGGCGGGCGACGTCGGGGGCGTTGCTGTAGGTGACGAGCGCGCGGGTCTCGTCGAGCAGCTCCTGCACGCGCTCGCGGACGGGGCGACGGCGCAGCGCGCGGGCCCGGTCACGCAGCTCGGCGGGCAACAGACCCGAGCTGCTCGGGACCGTGGCGGCGGTCGGCGGGGCGGCGGGCCTGGTGGTGTATCGCAGGGTCCCGCGGGTCGCGGCGGTCAGCAGCAGGGCGGGCTCGTCGGCGACGGTCGCGTACACCGGCGGCATATCATCGCCGAGGCGCAGCGAGGTCGGGTCGACGCGGTGCCCGGTCGGCACCGGCAAGCGCAGCACGCCCGCGGCCGACTCGACGACCAGCGCGACCGCGGTGCAGCCGGCGGCCGCCGGGGCGGTCGCGCAGTCGCTGGTGTCGACGCCGGTGTAAGGCCCGATGCGGGCGGGCTCGCTGGCGGCGGCCTGACCGGCGGCGTCGAAGCGCTCGAGCACGAGGGCGGCGAAGTAGTAGCGGGCGGCGGCCGGCTCGTAGGTCAGCTCGACCGGCACGCCGCTGCCGCTGAGCACGTCGACCTGCGGGCCGCGGTACAGCCGGCCGAGGTCGGTGTAGCGCGGTGAGAGGTCGCCCGCGGCGCCGACGACGATCGTCTCGGCTGTCCCTCCGGACAGGAACGAGAGGTCGGCGCGCAGGCGGGCGAACGCGTGCTCGCCCCACATGCTCCACGCGATCACCAGCGCGACGATCGCCCCGAGGCCCGCGGCGAGCGCGGTGCGCAGGGCCAATGAGTCGCGCAGCCGCATGCGCGCGTGAAACCACAGGTGGCGCCACCACGCCATCGGCCGCACCGCGTCGAGCTGACGGGCGATCAACCGCGCCAGCTCGCGCTCGGCGAGGCGCACGAGCTTGCGTAGCGCCTTGTTCTCCCGCGCGTCGGAGCGCGACAGCAACAGCTCGAGCGCGTCGCTCTCGAGCAGGGCCTGCGGCGCGAGGCGACCCGGCAGCTCGGCGAACTGCACCCGGCTGCGGCCAGTGTGGCGGCCACCACCAGCGGTGAAGTCGGCCAGCGATGCGGCGGCGCGGACCCGCAGGCCCCGCGAGAACAGCTCGACCCGCGCGGCGGTGCCGAGCCCGACCACGCCGCGCACGGCCCCGCGACGAAACGAGGAGCTCGGGGCCGGCAGCTCGAAGCGGGCGTTGACCGACTTGCCGTCGACGGTGACCCGCAGGGGCTCGTCGGGTCGGTCGCGGGTGCCGAGGAAGCGGGCATTTTGCCAGGCGGCCTCGAACACGCGACGACCGAGCTCGTCGTCGGGGCCGTCGCGCTCGAGCATCAGCTCGGTGCCGGGCTCCATCACGGGGCTGCGGCTGAGGGCGGACTCGAGGTCGCCGGTCAGCTCGAGCTCCCATGCGCCGTCGACGACCTGTCCCGAAGGACCTGTCCCTGGGGCCACCCGCGGCCGCGAGCGAATGACGATCTTGCGCGGCTCGAAGCGGAGGACCGACCAAAAGCCGACGCCGAAGCGGCCGACCTGGTCGCGTCGCGCCTCCTTGCTCGAGGCGTAGAGCGCGAACAAGTAGCGGCGCGCGTGCGCGTAGCTCATGCCCTCGCCGTCGTCGCGGCAGCGCAGGCGCCACACGCCGTGGCTCGCCTCGGTCGTGAACACGACGTTGCGTGCACCGGCGTCGCGGGCGTTTTGTAGCAGCTCGCGCACGAACACCCACGGGTCGGGCCCGTAGCGGTCGGCCTCGGCCCGGGCGCGGGCCCGAAAGTCCCCCGGCGCGGCGCTACCCACCCCGCCGTCCTGTCTGGCAAACCCGCCGCACGCGGCCCCAGTGTACCGACTCGCCGCGGCGTCGCACGGTCGTCAGCGGTCTTCGGGGGTCTCGGGGGTCTCGATGAGGAAGTGCGCGCTGGCGACCGCGATCGGGCGGCTGCGGTCCTCCTGCCAGGCCTCGACGCGCACGTTGGCGACCCGGCGCCCCTGCCTGGTCAAGATCCCGCGGGCAAAGGTGTCGACCGGCCGCCCCGAGCGCAGATAATCGACGGTCAGGGTGATGGTCTTCGGCAGCACGATCGCCTCGGTCTCCCACATGAGCTGGAAGATCGCCGTCGACTCGAGCAGGGCCCCGATGACGCCGCCATGCAGGGCCGGCAGCAGGGGGTTACCGATCAGGTGGTCGCCAAAGCGCAGGTGACCGAGCAGCTCGCCGTCGATGCGCACGACGCTGATGCCCAGGAAGCTCGCGTAGGGCACAGCCTCGACCAACTTCGAGATCTCACCGGAGCGCCGGGCCGCGGTGATCAGGGCGATCAGGTCGATCGGCCGCGGTGAGGATGGGGCGTCACTCATGGCTCGGTCCCCGGCGCGCGCGCCCTGGCCCGCGTACCGAGCATGAAGGAGCCGGTGCCGCTGGCGATCGGGTCGGCCTCGTCGTCGTGGTAGGCCACCCCGCGCACGAAGGCGACGCTGCGCGTGACCTTGTAGCAGTGACAGCGGAAGGTGACATCGCGGCCCGGGGTCGCCGGCTTGTGATAGTCGATGCGCAGGTCGAGCGTGGCGATGATCATCGGCCGCGGCAGCGCCTGGAACACCGCCGTGCCGCAGGCTGCGTCCATCGCCGCGCTGATCGCCCCACCGTGCAGCACGCCGGTCTCGGGGTTGCCGACCAGGCGGAGATCGTAGGGCAGCAAAAAGGTGGCCCGCGCGTCGTCCAGGGCGAGTAGCCGCAGCCCGAGCGCCCGGTTGTGCGGGACGACCTGCTCGAAGCGGCGGTTGAGGTCGCTGAGTTGCTCGACGCGCCCGGGCAAGTCCTCGGTCATGCGCGGCCGGCCTCGACCTGGATCGTCTGTTCGACCCGGGGGTTGAGACCGGCGATCTCGGTGTTGGCGACCATCCGATAGCTGACCCCGGGGCCGCTCGCTTGCAGGTCGAGCGGCATCACCAGCTCGAACGGCAGCTCGAGCACCTCGTCGGGCTGAAGCACCCGCCCGTCGAGCACGATCACGACCTCGGCGACGCGGCGCCAGAACTGGCGCTCGGGGATCCCCGGCGTCGGATACACGACGCGCTCCTCGTCGAGATGGACCTCGATGTCACGGATCGCGGTGTCGTATTGCCCGCCGCGCACGGCGACGGTGCCGCGCAGGACCTCGCCGGCCCGCCCGGGTTCGCTGACCTGCGTCAACGTCATCGTCGGGGCGCCGACGCCGACCAGGCTCTTGAGTTTGTCGAGCATCTCCATGCCTGTGCCTCCTTGCGTGTCCGCCGCTGGAAACTATAACCCGATCCCCTCGCGGGGACTGTGCGCGGCGCTTCCTGGCGATCCCACACTTCCGGTGATAAAAGCCGGGCTGCCATGCGCCCACCCACCCTCGCCTTGCTGAGTCTTTGCGCAGTTCTCTCGGCCGGATGCGGCCGGCGCTCCGAGCCCAGCAAGCCGCCCGAGCCGCAACCCACGCAGGACGCGGGTCCGGGCGCCGACTCCTGCGCCGCCTATGTGCAGCGGGTCGCCAGCGGGGTGCGCTGTCAGGAGGTCGACCACGCCCACTGTAGCTGCGCGCTGATCACCGCGGACGCGGATGGCTCCGCGGGTTCGCAGCCGCTGCTGGGCACCCCGGACGACAGCAACCCTGGCACCACGCCCCAGCCGCCCCCGGCGGGCGCCAACGCGACCCTGGTGTTCCCGCCCGGCCCGCCGAACACGACGGTCAAGTGCCTCAGCGGCCCATGCCCGCTGACCACCGCGGAGCTGGTCACGGCCCCGTACCCGCAGCTCGCGGCGTCGACCGCCGGCACGGTCATCGAGCTCGTGTTCCACGCCGCCGATCACCGCCCTCAGATCGCAAAGTACACGATCTTCCCGGGCACCAATCAGGTCCCCTTCACGCTCGAGCGCATCGTCATCCTGCCGCCCGACAGCGCCACGATCACGTTCCAGGGCGCGCCCGAGGGCGCCACGGTCCAGTGCGTCAGCGGGCCGTGTCCCGATAAGAAGGCGCACCCGCTCGAGAGCTTCCCGGCGGTCAAGCTGGCCAAGGACGACCAAACCCTGCTGCTGCGCTTCAACGCCCCGGGCCACCGCACGGCGATGAGCGCGTTCCAGGTCAGCCGCGGACCCAACGTGATCCCCGTGCTGATGGAACAGGGCACGAACGGTAAGAACCGCTAATCGTCGGGCGGCTCGCGGCGCCTGCGCGCCACCCTGGGGCCCGATGAATTTGCCTGGCGCCTGGACCCTCGAACGATGAACGATGAAGCACGCCGCGTGACCCCCTCGACCGCGCGACCCGAGCTGGCCGCGGCGCTCGCCGACCCCGGCTTCACCCCCGGACGCGCCGACCTCCCGGCCGTGATCGACCTGCTCGCCGACCCCGACGACGCCGCGGCCGAGCCGGCGGAGCGGGCCCTGCTGCGCGTCGGCAGCCCGGCCGGACCGCCCCTGGTGGCCCGAATGGCGGCGGCCGTCGCCCCGCTGCGGGCCCGCATCGTGCGCGTGCTCGGCCGCCTGGCGCTCGCCGACCCCGGCCTGCGACCGGTGCTGCTGGGCTGTCTCGCCGACACCGACCCCCGCGCGCGCCGCACTGCGATCGTCGCGTTGGGTAAGCTCGCCGACCCCGCCGCGACCGCGGCCCTGGTCGCCCACGCCAGCAGCGAGACCAGCCTCCCGCACCTGCGCTCGCTGGTCGAGGCGCTCGGCAAGTGCGGCGACGCGGAGGCCCTGACCTGGCTCGATGCCCTCGAGCACCCCGACCCGGAGCTTCAACGCCTGCGCGGCCGGGCCCGCATCATGCTCGGCCGCAGCCTCGGCCGCGAGACCAGCGACGCGGCGATCGCCGACGACGCGGTCGCCACCCGGCCGCGTACGATGATCGCCACGTGCCGACCTGGCCTCGAGGACATCCTCGCCGGCAGCCTCGAGGCCGTCGCCGCGGCCGCGGTGGCCGGACCCGGCAAGGTGACCCTACAAAGCGCCGGACCCCTGCGTAACCTCGGCCGCGCGCGCACCTTGATGACGCTGGGCTTCCCGCTCGCGCGCACCCGTCTGGCCCCCGGCCCCGACGCGCTGGTCGCGGCCCTGACCGCGGCACTGACCGGCCCCGAGGCGCAGGAGATCTTTGCGACATGGTCGAAGGGACAGGTCCGCTACCGCCTGGCCTGGGCCCGCGGCGGGCACCGCAGGGCGGTCGTGTGGCGGGTGGCCGGCGAGGTGGCCCGCGTGTGCCCGGGTCTCGTCAATGATCCGACCGCGAGCCCGTGGGAGGTGGTCGTCGACGACGGCCGCGGTGAGTTGCAGGTCGAGCTGCGCCCGCGCTGGGCCGACACGCGCTTCAGCTACCGGGTCGGCGATGTCCCCGCGGCCTCGCACCCGACGATCGCGGCGGCCCTGGCCCTGCTCGGGGGCGTGCGCGCCGACGACGTCGTGTGGGACCCGTTCGCGGGCTCCGGCCTCGAGCTGGTCGAGCGCGGCCTGCTCGGCCCCTACGCCCGCCTGCTCGGTACGGACATCGACCTGAAGGCGCTGGCGACCGCGACGGCCAATCTCACCGCGGCGGGCCTCGACCGCTTCACGCTGCTGGAGGCCGACGCGACCACCCACCGCCCGACGGACGTGACCCTCATCCTCACGAATCCTCCGATGGGCCGCCGGGTCCAGCGTGGTGACGTGGCCCCGCTGCTGACGGACTTCCTGCGCAACGCGGCGAGCGTGCTGCGCCCCGGGGGCCGTCTGGTGTGGATCTCCCCGCTGCCGCGGGTCACCCAGGTGGCTGCGCGCGCCGCGGGGCTGGCGTGCCGGCGGGCCCAGGCGCTCGACATGGGTGGCTTCACCGCCCAGCTCGAGGTCTGGGTGCGCGGCGCGTGAACCAAAAGACGAGGGCCAGACACCGGGAGGTGCTGGCCCTTGTTTGCCATCTGGCGAGTGCCATCTGGCGAGTGCCCAGGGACGGAATCGAACCGCCGACACGCGGATTTTCAGTCCACTGCTCTACCGACTGAGCTACCTGGGCGAGGGGACGAAGTGGTACGAGATTCCCGCGCCGCCGTCAAGCAGTCTCGACACCACAGACGACGTGGGAGAAACCTGGCGCATCAGCGCTTGCCGGCCCACAGCTTCGAGTTGCGCATCGCGGCCTGGACGTCGTTCATGAAGGTGGTGCGCTCGCCCTGGCGGTCGCTGAGCACCTGCGAGAGGCCGTCGATGAGCAGCGGGAAGGTGTAGGGCGAGGGGTTGCAACACAGCAGCCACTTCCGCATTTGCTCGCGCATGAGCACGTCGGCGTCGTCGCTGCCCTTGCCGCCGCGGACGACGTAGGTGGTGAACACGGCCTGGACGTCGCGCAGGACCGGGCCGAGTTCGCCGGTCATGAGGCGGTCGACCTCGTCCTCGGGCTCGCTGATGACGGCGTTGGAGGTGCTGCTCTCGCCGGAGCCGGAGCCGGAGCCGAGCGACTGGCGCAGGCCGCCGATGCGGTTTTGCAGGGTCTGGCGGACCAGCGGGGTCGCCGAGTCGCGCTCGAGCATGATCGTCAGGGTGGCTTCTTCGCGGACCGGGACGATCATCATGCGGGCGCTGCCGAAGGTGATCAGCAGCTCCTCGATCGCCGAGCCGACGGTGGCCGACGCGACGACCATACGACGCACGGTCTTGGCGATGTCGGTCGCGGTCACCAGGTCGAACGCGCCGCGCTCGCTGGCCTGGTAGGCGCCATCGACGGTGGCGACCAGCGAGCCGCGCACGCCGGGGAGCCGGTCGAGCTCCTCCAGCAACGAGACTAACGAACGGTTCGGCTCGGAGCTCATCGCTTGCTGTCGACTCCCATGATCGCGTCGCGGATGACCTCGGGGTCGTGGCCCGGGGCGACGGAGAGGACCGCCGAGGTCGCCCCCATCCCTACCATGATCATCTGCTGGCCGTTGGCCGCGCGGGCGATCACCCCGTCGAACACGTTGTAACCGAGGGTCCGGGCGATGCGGGCCGCGCCACGCATGTAAAAGCCCGCCAGAGTGACGACGGTGCTGTTGTTACGCATGTCCTCGGCGATCACCTTGCCGGTGCTGGAGATGATCGCCACGCCGTTGACGCCCTCAAACTGCCAGAATTGGCCGAGCATGAGATCCCGCGTCTCGGGGTCGTCGAGCAGGTCGACGCTCGCGGCCTTCTTGATCGGGCGGGCGTCGGGGCGCACCGGCGGGCGGGCGCCGCCGGGTCCGGTCGGGCGCGGCACCGGGGTCGAGGTCGGCGTGGCCCGGGAAGGAGTCGCCGGCATCGAGGTCGGCGTGTACCTCGACGGCACCGGAGTCGAGGTCGGCGTGGTCCGCGAAGGAGTCGCCGGCATCGAGGTCGGCGTGGCACGACCGACGGCCGGCATCGACACCGGGGTGATGCGCGCGCCAACGGCGGGCATCGACACCGGGGTCGCGCGGCTGGGCGCGAGCTCGACGAGGGTCTTGACCCGCCGATACTTCTGCGGCACGCCGTCGTTGGAGTCGCCGGGGTCGCGACGGTTGCGGTCGGCCTCCATCTCGTCGTCGTCCGACGGCATCGTCAGCTCGTCGAAGCGGGTCATCGCCGAGTCGGCGACGCCCGCCATATCGATGTCGCCGGGGCGGCCGTCGCCCGGGCGTCCGCCGTCGATCTGGCTGTCACCGGGGTCGTGGCTGTCGTGGTGGTCGCGGTGGTCGTCGGGCCGACGACCGGAGGTGGTCGAGGCGGAGGAGGAAGGCGGTCCGACGCTGCCCGGTGGCGGGCGGGGCGGCGTGCTCGGGCGGTCGGGCTTGGGCATCGGCGCCCGCGTGCGAGCCGGCTCGGGCGCGCGCTGCGGCTCGCTCATGTCGTCCTCGCGCATCATCGACAGCGACTCGCTGGGCTCCGGCTCGGGCCGCTTCTTGGGCTTCTTCTCTTCCTCGGCCTCGACGGTCTCGGTGGTGCCGAGGATGCCCTCGTCGGCCTGGCGCGCGGCCTCCATCAGAAGGTGCATGCTCGGCCGCTCGATCGTTCGCTGCGGCGGGGGTCGGAAGAACACCTCGCGGTAGGTGCCGCGGCCGACCGCGAGCATCTTGTAGAACGCCTGCTCGCCGCGGAAGTCGTGGTACTGCGCGTGCACGATGTCGCCGTGCTCGAACCAAATGAAACCGTTGCCGGCGCGGGTCGTGACGACCAGTTGCTTGTCGCGCGCCGAGACGGCGACCATCTGCACGTAGTCGAAGAACTCGAGCTCGATCTGGTTGCCGAAGAAGCCCTTGTGCGGGCCGCAGGCCTCGATGATCTCGACCAGCTTGTCGAGGTCGATCGGCTTCTCGACGATGCGCACCGCGCCGCCGCCCTCGTACTGCCCGCGAAACTCGGGGCTGAGCGCCTCACAGATGACCACCACCGGCGTCGACGGGTAGTAGCTGGTCATGTACTGCAACAGCTCGGTGCCCTCGCTGCCGTCGGGGTGCAGCTCGCACAACACGACGTCGAAGGGCTCGCGGCGCAGGCGGTCGATCGCCTCACGCACGCCCGCGGCCGACGCGGACGCGTGGCCGACCTGCTGCAGTTGTCGCTCGATCGCCGCCTGCAGCAACTGATCGCCCACCACGACGAGCGTGTGAATCACGGTGGCGGTGCTGGACTTCGGGTTTGGCGACACGCGGCTTCCTATCTTATCTCGCGCCCAGGTGCGACGGGCCGGCTTAGAACCTAGGAGTGACGCCCGCCGCTCGTGGGTCGCGGCTCAAACTGGGTTGGTGGATCCACCATGCGATGACTCGATCCGTCAGCGGGATTACGATCGTTTTGTGGGTTTGTCGCTGGAGGCCCAGACGCACATGATCAGCGCGAACGTATGTAGGACAAACTCCCTCAAGACCCGGATTCATGGGCACTTTCACGCCTAACGGGTCAAGTATGACCACCATAAACTAAGTTAGTGAACAAAGCTTGTAAAACTTCTACGGCGTTACAATCCAGTTTTTTTGCCAAGCTACCTTACAGTTTCGTCCTTCCATGTCTCCAACCTTTCTCCTATTCTGCCCCCATGCGCCTCGTCCTCGAAGATTGGAACCTCAACGCCGCCGAACGACTGCTCTGCGTGGAAGCCCTTGCGACCGCCGGAAGCATCGTCGAAGCCGCTCAACTCCTCGGCATCACGCGTCACGCGCTCAAGCGTCGCATCATCAAGCACCGCATCGAGTGGCCGCGCTCGAGCGCCTCGGCCGGTGATTCGGCCTCGGCCAACACCAGCGCCTCCGCCTCGATCACCGCCGAGTAACATCCACCACTGACAGGCCCCGACGGGGCCGCAAAACACCGCCAGCGCGCGTCCGGGCAACCTCTCCCGGGTGCGCGCTGTTGTTTTTGGTTGGTCACTGATCTTTGTGTAATTCAAACAACGTTATTTTCGCTCGTTTCATCCGGCGGGCGGTTGTAGGCGGTGCCACTCACCGCGCTGGAGCTGGTCGAGCGCGGGATCGGTGAGCAGAAGCCGCGCGACCAGGCGTTCGCCCGATGTCCGGCCTGAGCTGCGCGATCTCAGCGGTTCGCGGGTGTGTGGCCTGCTGCATGGACTTACGGATCGATGGACAGCCGGCCGGACAGCGCTCCCGATGGGCGCAGAGATCTCTCTGGAGATCTCGTACTTTCGCCCGTGCGCGCAAGCGAGCGCTCCGAAGTGAACCATGTTTGTAGGTTTTTGCCGCGCCAGCGTCAGGCCCGCGCCACTCGTACAAGAGCGAATATGCACCCGCCAGACGGCAGTTTTATGAGTCTTCGGGGCAGCGCGAAATCGCACAAAATCATACAATTTTTGCGATTAAATGAGCGCCAGCGCACCGCGGAGGAGCAGTTTAAGTGGTTTTTCACAGACAAAAATTTGTGTATTGGAAATTACATAAATTACGGACGTAGAACTGCGAGGACGGAACGCCTGGACTGCCGCAGGACCGCCGCACTGTTAGGAGTAGATGTTTTGCGCCAAGATCACGCCTGCCCACCTGGGCTACGGGGGTAGCGCAGCAGCGGGGGCATATCGCGCTAATGGCGCGGTACCGTGCAGGCGATCGGGGATCTCTCAAGTCAGGGCGAGGCGTCGTCGTCGTCGCCGAGCACCGTGTCCTGCGCGCGTTCGATGGCGTCGACGAGTTCGATCAGGGCGGCCTGGACCTCGGCTGGGGCCTCGGGGAGGCACAACTCCGGGCGCTTGAGGAGGTCGAGGAGGCTCGTCCATCCGCTGATGAAGGCGGCGAGCTGTTGCGGGGCCAGGCCTTCGGTGCGCCCGAGGAGTAGCTGCTGGACCACGATGTGGAGGGGGATGGACGCCGTCACGCCGAGGGAAGCTAACCCGGGCGCACAAAGCGGCCAAGAAACCCCGATCTGGCGCTCCGTGGGGGCCAGCCGGGATGGTGGATCGCGCAGCCCGATGTTCTATGGTTCCCCGGTGAACGAGCACGAGCGACGGCTGGCACAGGTGGTGGAGGGGATCCTGGACTCCTACCGGGAGCACGGGAACATCAACCACCTCGACGGCAGCAACCTGCCGGCGCGCAGCGAGGTCTCGGAGCTGCTCGACGACCTGATCTCGGTGGTGTTCCCGGGCTACTTCAACGGCGAGCAGCTCGACGAGCTGACCTCGCGCTACTTCGTCGGGGCTCGCTGCGCCCGCATCCTGCGGCGGATGGAGCAGGTCACGGGGCGAGCGCTGGCGGTCCACTGCGAGCGCGGGGGCGACGGCACGAACGGCACGAACGGCATGAACGGCACGCAGGCCCACGAGCACGCGCTCGAGCTGCTGCAGGCGATCCCGAAGATCCGCGAGCAGGTGGCCTCGGACGTGCAGGCGGCGCTGGCCGGCGACCCGGCGGCGTGCAGCGCCGCGGAGATCATCATGAGTTATCCCGGGGTCGCGGCGATCGCTGTGCACCGCATCGCCCACTATCTTTACTCGCGGCGGGTGCCGCTGCTGCCGCGCATGATGTCCGAGCTGGTCCACAGCCGCACGGGCATCGACATCCACCCCGGCGCGACGATCGGCCAGAGCTTCTTTATCGATCACGGGACCGGCGTCGTCATCGGCGAGACATGCAAGATCGGGGACCGCGTGAAGCTGTATCAGGGCGTCACGCTCGGGGCGCACTCGGTGAAGGCGCGCGAGGCCCGGGGCCAGCGGCATCCGACGATCGAGGACGACGTGACGGTCTACGCCGGCGCGACCATCCTCGGCGGTGACACAGTGATCGGCCGCGGCTCGACCATCGGAGGCAACGTGTGGCTCACGCGCGGCGTGCCGCCCGGCACCACGGTGGTGCTCGACACGCCCTCGCTGCGCTTCTTCAACCTCGGCGAGCGCCAGCCGTAGCAGCCGCTCACGCGAGCTCGGCGGCCTCGGACGACGCTGCGGTCGTGCGCGGGGTCCGGACGCGCTGGCGGATGCGACCGGAGAGGGCCTCGCGGATGAGGAGCTTGGTGTCCTCCTCGAAGTTGCCGTCGAGGATCCATCGCATGTACGTGCGCTCGGACGGCTCGCTGGCGGCCCAGCGCAGGCTCTTGCCCTTGAGCTTGCCGAAGTTGAACACGGGCTCGTTGTCTCGCCAGGAGAACCGCCGGCTCAGGTCGACGAAGCCGTTGTTGACCGCGTTGGAGACCTCGTGCAGGGCGTCGACCTCGAGCTCGAGCTCGCCGTAGCGCGCGAGCTGGCCGGCGAAGACCTCGACGGTGGCGACGGTGTCGGCTTCGGCGCCGTGGGCGTCCTTGAACTCCTTGTCGCGATAGAAGCGCATCGCGGCGGTGAGGCTGCGCGGCTCCTTCTGGTGATAGATGACCTGGGCGTCGATGATGCGGACGCCGCTGAGGTCGAACAGCTTGCCGCAGCGCATGAACTCGGTCTGGAGCACGCGGATGTCGAAGCGGCCGATGTTGAAGCCGGCGATGTCGCAGCCCGACAGGAAGGCGAGCAGCTCGTCGGCGGCCTGGGCGAAGTTTGGCTGGTCGGCGACATCTTTGTTGTAGATGCCGTGGATCTCGCTGGCCTCGAGCGGGATGCGGACGTTGGGGTTGATCCGCCAGGTGCGCGGCGGACTCAGGCCCTCGGCCGGGGAGATCTTGATCATCGAGATCTCGACCACGCGGTCGTTGGCCGGGTCGGTGCCCGTCGTCTCGGTGTCGAAGAAGATCAGCGGACGCTTGAGCCCGGCGACGAAGTCGGCGAAGCGCGGGCCGAGTTCCTCGACGGTCGGGATGGGCATGCGTGGGCTCGGCATAATGTCCGGCTGGGTTATACCCGGCCCGGCCCGCTCGCGGTACGCCTGCGCGTGATCTGGTTCGGAGCAGGCAGTGCCCGCGGGGCAGGTCACTGTCTACGGGTCGTGGTGCCCGTGCCGGCGCTCGCCGACGCGACCCGGGGCGCTGCCTCCCCGTTGTCGATGTTCTGCGGGTGTTCCTTGATCATTCGCGCTGCCACCGTGGCGATCTTCCAGTGATCTCGTTCGCGCGCCAGGCGCTCCAGGAGGCGCTGCGCGTGGGTCGGCTGCGCATGCCCCTGCGGGATGGTCAGGGCAGGTCGGCGAGGAAGGCGTCGATATGTGCGGGCGTGGTGGCGAAGCTGCACATCAGGCGCGCGAGGGTGCCGAGCGGCGAGGCGAACGGGTAATACGCGTGGCCGCGGGCGCGCAGGTGGCTGTCCACTTCGGGGGCGAGCAGCACGAATACGGCGTTGGCCTGGCGTGGGAAGGCCGGCGAGTGGCCGCGCTGCGCGAGCCCGCGGGCCAGGCGGTCGGCCATCGCGTTGGCGTGGGCGGCGTGGCGGAGCCAGGCGTGGTCGGCGAGGGCGTGGGCGAAGGGGGCGGTGAGGAAGCGGTGTTTGCTCAGCAGGTGGCCGGTCGACTTGCGCAGGAAGGGCAGGCGCAGCGCAGCGCGGGCGGCGTCGGCGGAGACCTGCGGGAACAGCAAGATGGCCTCGCCCTGGGCGAGGCCGGCCTTGGTGCCGCCGAGTGAGAGGGCGTCGATGCCGGCGTCGACGGTCAGCGCTCGACAGACGGCGCCAGGGTCCATGCCGGTCTGCGAGATCTGGTGGGCGACGGCGTTGGCGAAGCGGGCGCCGTCGACGTGTACGCGGTAGCCGTGGGCGTGCGCGTGGCTCGTGAGCGCGGCCAACTGCTCGGGCGCATAGACGGTGCCGAACTCGGTGGTGTTGGTGAGGGTGAGGACGCCGGGGGCCGGCTGGTGGACGTCGCCGCGGCCGCGGCCGAACACGGGCGCGAGGTCGTGCGGGGCGAGGCGGGTCTTGTCGGGGCCGGCGGGGGTCAGCGGAGTGGAGCGACACAGGGTGAAGCGCTCGGGCGCGGTCGACTCGTCGTCGTACCAGTGGCTGTCGCTGTGACACAGGACGCGCTGCCACGGCTCGGTGAGGCTGGCGATCGCCAGGGTGTTGGCGGCGGTGCCGGTGGCGACGAAGCTGACGACGGTCGGAGCGCCGAACAGCTCGCGGATCGCGGCGATGGCGTCGGCGGTGAAGCGGTCGTCGCCGTAGCCGACGGCGTCTCCCCCAGCGGCGGCGATCAGGCCGGCGAGGGCCTCGGGGATGAGGCCCGCGTTGTTATCACTGCGAAGGTTCACGCCGGCGGGCATACGCGGCTCACGGCGAGGCGACGAGGTAGGTCAGCCAGATCTCCTGGTTTTGTTCGCTGGCGATCTCGACGTATTCGGCGTCGCCGACGTCGTCGCTGTACTCCCAGAAGATGCGCACGTTGCCGAAGCCGGCCTCGTCGAGGCAGTCGCGGATCTCCGGCATGGTCCACATGCGCCAGCGATAGGCGAACGCGGGGTCGAGGCGCGAGCCGTCAGGGAAGGCGAAGCTGATCGAGCACTGCGAGCTGTGGTCGAGCGGGTTGAAGCCGCGCTGGGCCCAGATGTACGTGAACTCGCCGCAACTGCGCTCCTCCGCGAAGTCGGCGACGGCCTCGGTGCCGCCGATGCAGTCGAGCACGAACAGACCGCCGGGTCGCAGGCTACGCAGGGCGTTGCTGAAGTAGGTCACGAGCTGACGGCGCGTGGTCAGCAGGTAGTAACTAAAGTTGAGGGCGGCGACGATGTCGGCCGGCTGCGGGATGTCCTCGAGGACATCTCCCTGGACCAGCGAGACGCGACGAGCGACGGCGAGTCCGCGGGTCGCGACGTTGTGGCGGCGGCCCCACTCGAGGGTATCGGCGTCGAAGTCGACCCCGATCGCGCGGTTGAGCGGCGAGCGCTGGGCCCAGGTGGTCGCCATGAGCGCGGTGCCACAGAAGTCCTCCTTGAGCACGCGCGGCTCCCGCCCACGCATGCCGCGGTAGATCTTGCGGATGAACTCGATGTTGGCGTCGGGAGCGTTGACCGCCTCCTGATAGAGCGCGTGACGGTCGGCCTGCTCGGCCAGGCTGACAAAGGCTGGATCTTGAGCGGTCCGGGAGATCTTGGTGGCGGTGCTGCGTTGGGCCATAAAGGCGGCGGGACGCTAACACAACCGCCCGCGCGCGAGTAGCAGCCCGTGCGCTTGTGAGGCCCGCGCCGGCTTGATAGGCTCGGCCGGTGTCGACGTGGCTCGCGTGGCTCGCGGTGATGTCGGTGGAATCGCCGCTGTCATCGCTGTCCTTGTCACGGTTGGGATCGTCGCCGGAGCCGGCGCAGATCGTCGGCGGTGAGGCGGTCGCGGGCGCCGACTGGTCCAGCGTGGTCGCGGTGCTCAGCGTCGACCCGGTCAACCCCGCGATCGGTCACCTGTGTACCGGGACGTTGATCGCGCCGCAGGTGGTGTTGACGGCGGCGCACTGCATCCCGCCAGACACCGATGTCGAGGAGATCGGCGTGTTCTTCGGGACGTCGATGACCAAGCAGCAACTGGCCTCAGTGGTGCGCTTCGGGCTCTACCCGGGGGCCTGCGTCGAGGACTGCAAGTCGGATGCATACGACTTCGCCTTCGTCGAGATCCGCGAGGTGGTCGGCGGCGTGACGATCATTCCGCCGCTGACGACCCAGGAGGAGTGGGACGAGGCGATGGCGCCGGGGATGCCGGTGACGGTGGTCGGCTTCGGGGCGGTGCGCGACGAGGAGGAGGAGGGCGAGCCGCCCTTGACGGACGCGGAGCGGGGCTTCAAGCGGGTCCTCGAGACGGTGATCGAGGAGGTCAAGCGGAGCGGGGTGGAGTTCATCGCGGGTGAGCCCGGTAAGGACACCTGCGGCGGCGACTCGGGCGGCCCGGTGTTCGTCCAGTTGGCGGACGGTGGCTGGCGACAGGTGGGGGTCACGTCGCGCGGGATGCGGCCCTGCGGCACCGGACGCGGATATTACGGAGTCCCGTACTTCGCGCTGCCGTGGCTGCGCGAGGCCGCAGGCGTCGACCTGCTGCCCGCGGACTGTCAGGAGGCGGATTGCATCGATGTCAGGCCCGACGAGGGCTGTGGTTGTCGCGGCGATCCGGACGCGGGCTGGCTGGGACTCGCGGGGCTGCTGGGGCTGCGGCGGCGCCGAGTGAGAAGCATCAGAAGCTGAAGCTGCGGCTGTGCACGCTGCGGTCGCCGCCGTGCGTGGGCACGGCCCAGGTCGGGCGCGCGCGCAGCAGTAAGGCGGCGGAGGCCGGCAGCTCCTCGCGCACGTCGAGCACGGTGAAGATGACGGGCCCTGGGTCACGCAGCACGAGCTCGACGATCACGCCGTCGGGCGGGAGGGCGACGATCGTGTGGTGGCGGACGTCGCGGTACGCGTCGCGGCGGTGCTCGGGGTAGGGCGGGACGGTCTCGCCGTCGATCGCTAGCCAGCGCAGCCCGGCGCTGTCGGGGACCACGAGCGCGGCGCTGCGAGCACCACGGGGCGAGCGCAGGCGCAGGCGCAGGTGGCGACCCCACGCGCCGGAGATCTCTGGGACGCCGGGCTCGAGGGTGAGCTCCGGCGGAACCATGGCGACCGGCGCGGTCGGGGAGGTCCAGCTCGGCTCGTCGGGGGGCGTCCAGGCGAAGGCGGGGGCGCGGGTGAATTCGGTGATCGTTCGCAGCGCGGCCGGGACGGGGAGCTCGCCGTCGAGCAGCCAGCGGGCGCTGGCGGTGTCGGCGTCCTGGTGAAACACGAGGCTCAGGCGGCGCGGGCGGTCGTCGCTGAAGGCCGGGCGCGTGAGGGTCCAGGCGGCGCCGCCGAGGGCGAGCACGGTGAGGCCGAGCAGCAGCGGGCGCGGGCGCGTCGGCCACAGCGGTGCCAGCAGCGCGAACAGCAGGCCGAGCACGACCACCGCCGCGGGCCCGAGGCCGAAGATGGCCTCGACGCGCACGCCGGCTTGTAACCACATCAGGGCCGGCAGCACCAGGCACAGCAGCGAGACGGCGGCACCTGGCCATGTGAACATGTCCTTGGAGACATATCGTGAGGCGAGCAGGAGCGCGCCGGCGGCGACGAGCACGGGCGGGAGTAGGCCGACGCTGGCGGCCGGGGCGGAGATCGCGAGGACCGCGGTGAGCACGGCGAGCGACCACCACAGCGCGAGGCCGAGGCGCGTAGCGCCGAGGTGTGCGGTGAGCCAGCGGGCCACGAGCCCGCTGGCGGCCAGGGCGGCGGCCCAGACGGCGAGGCGCGCGGGCCATGGTTCGGCGTGGCCGGGGACCTCCGATTCGGTGAGTCGAGCGAGCAGCCAGGCGAGGCCGCCAGCGACCAGCGCGGGCCCGGCGATCAGCAGCGGGAGGCCAAGCGCGGCGAGCAGGCGCTGACGTGTGGACATGTCCCCGAGGACATGTCGTAAACGCCAGGTCGCAAGCGCCAGGAGGGCGAGCGCGAGGGCGGCAAATATAGGGGTCCAGGCGGCCGGCCAGGCGAGCATGGCGAGGCCGAGGGCGTCGAGGAACACGCGCTCGCCGGGGTGTTCGCGCTCGAGGTCGGCGTCGGCGAGGGTGCGGACGAGCGCGAGGGCGGTGTCGCCGAGGTGTTGCACGCTCGCGGGGTCGAGGTTGGCGAGGCGGTCGAGGGAGGTGTGGTAGTGGGCCTTGTCCTCGCCGAAGCCGAGGTCGATGCTGGGGATCTCGGCCTTGTTGTAGACGCTGAAGTCGGTGTCGTAGGGGGTCAGGCTGTAGACGGCGCCGATGACGGAGGCGCCGTAAGGCCGCGGCACGGCGGCGGTGAAGGCGTCGATCACCCGCGCGTTGCCGGGGCTGGTGCGCGTGACGGAGGTGACGCCGCGCGTGCCGCCAGCGTCGAGGTTGACGGCGACGCCGATGTCCTGCGCCCACCGATGGTCGTCGACGAAGGCCTGGGCGCCGAGCAGGCCGGCCTCCTCGCCGTCGACCAGCACGAACACGACAGGGTTGCGCAGCGCTGGCCCCGAGGACAGGCTGCGCGCGAGCTCGAGGACGCTGGCGACGCCGGCCCCGTCGTCGCCAGCGCCAGGGCCCGCGGCGACCGAGTCGTGGTGCGCCGAGACGAGCACGGCGTGCGTGTCGGCGCCGGGGACCGCGTCGGCGCCATGGAGTCGCGCGACGACGTTGCCGACCCGGCCACAACTGGCGCCGCGCGCCGAGCATGCGGAGCCGTGTTGGACCTCGGCGGGGATGCCGAGCGCGGCGAATTCGGCGAGCAGGCGGGCGCGCACGCGGTCGGCGGCGGGGGAGCCGACGGGGTGCGGGACGTCGTCACCGACGAGGGTCGCGAGTCGCTCGAGCGCGCGGCCGGCCGAGAAGCGGTCCGCGGGGGCGTCGACCGGTAGAGGGGGCGGCGGCTCGAGGCGCGCGCGCACAACGACAAAGCCCGCGGCGAGCAGGCCGAGCGCGAGCAGCAGCGGGCCGGGGCCGCGCGGGGGCGTGGGGGCCATGGCGGGCACGCTAACACGCCGCGAGCGCGCGCGGGAGATGTCTCTCGGGGCAGGTGCCGTCAGGGCTTCGCGGGCGGCTCGCTCGGGCGATCGCTCGAGCTGTCGGTGGGCCGATCGAAGCGTGGCAGGACGTCGTCGCGGAGGATCTTATTGATCTTGTCGTGCTGCATCATCGACGAGATGGCGGCGGAGAAGATGTCCCAGAACGCGAGCTGACCGAAGGTCCGGCGGGTCACGTACTGGAGGTCGAGGTCCTCCGCTGTCGAGACCTGGTAGTCGCGGGGGCTCGGGTGCAGCTCGGGGAGCCAGGCGCTGTGGACGGTGAGCGCGAAGTCCAGCTTGTGGCTGCCGAGCCGGCAGATCGGGCCCTTCGTGATGTCGGCGGCGTCGAAGATCCACAGCTCCTCACCGCTGCTGCCGGGGGTCTTGGGCACCGAGTCGGCGGCGTGGGCCAGGCAGATCAGGTAGCCGTCGCGCGGGCCGCCGTCGCCGCTGTGGCGCGGCACGAAGGTCGGCGACATGAGGCCCCAGCCGTTGGGGCAGATCCAACTGACGATCTCGCCGGTGGCGACCTCGAAGGCGAGCAGGCGCGGCTCCTTGCCGGCCGCGAGCGGCAGCAACGCGGCGTTGACCCGATCTTTGTAGGCCCGGAGGATCCGCTGCGGGATCAGCTCCGGGGCGAAGCCGCTGGTATTGAAGTACAACACCTCGATCGGGCGCTCCTGGGAGCCCCCCGCGTGGGCGCCGAGCGCGATGCCCCAGGTCTGGTCGTTGCGGGTCATCCGCGTGGCGAGCAGCCGGCCGGTGCGCGTATCGATGGTGTGGACGGCGATGAAGCCCGGCGTCAGCGCGCAGGGGATCTGCATGCCGACGATGTCCTCGGTGGCGTGCGAACCATCGAGCATGACCTCGCCCTCGCGGATCCACTCCGAGAGATCGAGGGTCGGGGTGTGGGGGATGATGATCTCGAGGTGATCGTCGTCGTCGTATTGCGCGAAGAAGTGGACCGACTCGCCGGGGATCTCGACCCGGGTCGCGCGCACGGGGGTGGGGTCCGCCGACAGACCGCCGCTGCGGCGCAGTTGGTCGCGGGGGATCAGGTAGAGCACGGTGGCGGGCCGCTGCGCCCGCATCTGGCTGCCGCTCAGGACGTTGTGGATCGACAGGGAGGGGAGCAGCAATTGCGCGGCGTCGAAGACCAACTGGCGGACCTCGACGACGAACGCGGAGTCCTGCAAGACGATGTGATTGCGGGTGATCGTGACCTGATGAATGCTCTGGTCGATGACGACCGGGTTGCCGTCGTCGTCGATGAGCTGGAAGTGCTCGAGCGCGCCGCGCTCGTGCCAGCGGACCAGGTGGGTGAAGCCGGGGTTGCCCATGCCGGGGTTGGCGTAGTTGACGGTGAAGAACTCACCGGTGCTCGCATCCTCGACCGGATGCGCGGTGGTCAAGATCAGCGGGAACAGCCACGGCGCGGGGACGGTGCCGACCCACTCGTCGACCTTGCCGATGGGGGTGATGAGCTCGAGGCTGATCGGGTCGAACTCCCACGGGCGGCCGGCGTCGGTGGTGATGATCATGCGGTCGCGCAGAGCGATCGGCGAGTTACTGAGCACGCTGCGGACGCCGAGCAGCGGCGACATGCGGGTCAGCCCGAGGTCATGGAAGTCGAGCATCCCGCTGCGCTCGCGCGTCGGGAGCGTCTGGAGCGCCTGGTCCATCACGTAGCAGGGCGGACGAAACACGGCTTGCTTGAGGCTGGGTGCGCCCGGGTCGAAGTCGATGCGATAGACCGTGCCCTCGCCGGTGAACGACGGGCGCCCGGGCGTGGCGACCGAGCCGGCGACGAACAGGTGGCCGCACAGGTCCGTTGGCAACGTGCCGGCGAGCGTGTGCAGCTCGAGCGTGCGGTCCATCGCCTCGAGGTCCTCCCAGCCAGTGCTGAGCATCGAGGTGGGCATCCCCCGCGAGGGGGCCGCGGGGATCGGGGCGTCGACGGGGGCGCTGTCGCTGGCTTCGGAGTCTTGCATGCGTGTGAGCTCCATGGTCCGGCACAATGAGCGACGCGAGGTATCCCCGTGGATGCCCGGCTGTTCGTGCGCAAGCTCAAGGACCGGGCGTCAAGGCCCGTGGAACGCCGCATTGTGCCCACGAATGCGCAGATCCGGGCGTCGCGTGGCTGTAGAGGGAGATCGCCGACCGGCGCGCGCGATGCAGTATGCTCCGGCGCCGACGATGACGACGCTCGAGATCCCGCGCCCCGACGACTGGCACCTGCACCTGCGTGACGGCGCGGCGCTGCGGGCCGTGCTGCCCCACACCGCGCGGCAGTTCGCGCGCGCGATCGTGATGCCGAACTTGCGGCCGCCGGTGACGACCACGGCGCAGGCGATCGCGTATCGCCAGCGCATCCTCGAGGCGCTGCCGAGCGAGCAGGTCGGTCGCTTCACGCCGTTGATGACGCTGTACCTGACCGACGCGACGCCGCCGGAGGAGATCGTGCGAGCGCGTGACAGTGGGGTGGTCCACGGGGTCAAGCTGTACCCCGCCGGGGCGACCACGAATTCGGCGGCCGGGGTGACGGGGCTCGATGGGCTCGCACCTGTCCTCGAGGCCATGCAGGCCTGCGACATGCCGCTGCTGGTCCACGGGGAGGTCACGGACCCGGCGGTCGATGTGTTCGACCGCGAGGCGGTGTTCTTGCAGCGGCAGCTCGCGCCGGTGTTGCAGCGGTTCCCGGGGCTGCGCGTGGTGGTCGAGCACATCACGACGCGCGAGGCGGTCGCGTTCGTGCGCGCGGCGGGCGATCGGGTGGCCGCGACGATCACGGCGCATCACCTGCTGCTCAACCGCAACGCGATGTTCACCGGGGGGCTCCAGCCGCACGCGTACTGCTTGCCGGTGCTCAAGCGCGAGATACATCGCGTCGCGTTGCTCGCGGCGGCGACCAGCGGCGAGCCGCAGTTCTTCCTCGGCACCGACAGCGCCCCGCACACACGCGCGGCGAAGGAGGCGGCGTGCGGGTGCGCCGGGATTTATACGGCCCACGCGGCGCTCGAGCTGTACGCGGAGGCGTTCGAGGCCGCGGGTGCGCTGGCGCGGCTGGAGGACTTCGCCAGTCGGTTCGGGCCGCGGTTTTACGGGTTGCCGGTCAATACGGAGCGGGTGCGCCTGCACAACGAGCCCTGGCAGGCGCCGACGAGCTATCCGCTGGGTGATGAGGAACTGGTGCCGATGCGGGCCGGCGAGGCGATCGGCTGGCGCATGGAAGAGCGGACGTAGCGCGCGGCCGTACGGCTGGCGCTGGCGGGGCGAGGTTGTTACGCTGCCGGCCGCATGCGCATTTGCATCCTCGGTGCCACCGGTCTCGTCGGTCGTGAGCTGCTCCACCTGCTGCCGCGCGCGTGGCCGGGCTCGCAGCTCGACTTATATGCCAGCAGAGACCAGGAGCTCGAGGTCGAGGGCCGGCGCTACTCGGTGCGAGGTGCAGACGCGCTGGACGCCGTGGACGCGGCGACGGGCGACCTGGCGTTCGTCGCCCTCGACGACGAGCACAGCGCGCGCTACGTGCCGCGGCTGCGCCAGCTCGGTTACAAGGTGATCGACAAGAGCAACACGTACCGGCACGACCCGGCGGTGTCGCTGGTGGTCGCGGGGGTGAACGACGGGCTGGTGGACGCGAGCGCCGACCTGGTCGCCAACCCCAACTGCACGACGATCCCGCTGGCGCTGGTGCTCGCGCCGCTGCGTCGGCGCTTCGGTCTTCGCGGCGTGACGGTGGCCTCGTATCAGGCGATCTCTGGCGCGGGGCTGGCGACTCTTGAGCAATTTTTGCTCGACGCGCGCATCGGCTACGCGCAGCCGGATCGCCTCGGACATCAGTTGCCGCCGGGAGGTTATGTCGGCAACACCGTGCCGCACGCGGCGAACACCGACGAGACCGGGTTCTCGGCGGAGGAGCGCAAGCTGATGCTCGAGAGCTGCAAGATCCTCGCGGCGCCGGACCTGCTGATCTCGGCGCAGTGCTGTCGCGTGCCGGTCGCGGTCGGGCACTACGAGCAGGTGTGGATCGAGTGCGAGCGGCCGGTCGAGGTCGCGGAGGCGATGGCCGTGTTGGCCGATGACCGCGAGGCGCCGTACGTGCGGGTGTTCCCGGCCCCCGACGGCGCTGGCCTGAGCGCGCTGGCCTGCCTGCAGGACCGGGACCGGGCGCTGGCGGGCCGTTTGCGCCGAGACCCGCGCGCGCCGGAGGGTCGCGGTCTGTGCCTGACGGTCGCGGGGGACAACCTGCGCGTCGGCGCGGCGACCAACGCGGTGCGCATCGCGACGCG
>Ga0105046_10002083_pt1 | contig 31453 bp, 27 predicted proteins | sample MAT03_FD_78385 | JGI IMG/M metagenome (GOLD analysis project Ga0105046, IMG submission 78385) | Freshwater microbial communities from Lake Fryxell liftoff mats and glacier meltwater in Antarctica - MAT-03 (megahit assembly) | ecosystem: Environmental > Aquatic > Freshwater > Ice > Liftoff...
AGAAGTTCGTCAAGGACGGCAAGGCGACTTGGGACGGCGTGCGCAACTACACCGCCAGAAACAATCTGCGCGCGATGAAAAAGGGCGATCTGGCGCTTTTCTACCACTCGAACATCGGCAAAGAAGTGGTCGGCATCGCCGAGGTCACGCGTGAATTCTACCCCGATGTGACCGCGCACGGCGCGGATTGGAGCGTGGTCGATTTTGCTCCGGTGAAGCCCTTCAATCAGCCCGTGACGCTCAAGCAGGTGAAGGAAGAACCTTCACTGGTCGAGATGGCGCTGGTCAAGCGCTCGCGCCTCAGCGTCCAACCCGTCTTGCCCACCGAGTTCAAGAAAATCTTGAGCATGGGCAAGACGAAGGCCTAGAGCACCTGGTGGTGCGGACCGTAGACCGCACGTTCACACGCCGTCGGTGTCGGAAGCGATATCGATCAGCGTGGTCAGCGCTTCGATCTCGCGCTTGGTGCGAAGTTCTTTCTGGCGGACCAACTTGAGGTCGGCTTCCACCCGTCGCTGGTCGACCTCGAGCTGCCTCAGCTTTTCCTTCAGCGCTTCACGTTCACTTTTCAGGCTGTCGATCGCAATCGCCACACGTTCTCCTTGCGGTTTCCTGCTGACCCGAGCGGGTAGCGGGCGCGGAGACTACCGGACGCTGCGCGGAGCGCAAAGCCGAGAGGTCAGGAAAAAACGGTTCGATTGCGCCCCGTGGTTTTGGCTTTGTAGAGGCGTTCGTCCGCCAGCCGCACCAGATCTTCCGGGCGCTGACTGCCGGTGCATTCGAGCGTCGAGCAGCCGAGGCTGATCGATACGCCGATGTTCTTTCCTTCGTAGAGGGCGGGGACAGCACTCACGCTCGTGCGCAGACGTTCGGCCAAACGGACGCAGCCTTGCAGGTTCACGCCGCGGAGCAGCACGGTGAATTCCTCGCCGCCGATGCGAGCGAACACGTCCTCGGCGCGCAAGCGGCTCTTGGCGATGCCGGCGACCTGGCGCAACACGGCGTCACCAGCTGCATGGCCGTGGGTGTCGTTGACCTTCTTGAAGTAGTCGATGTCGAACAAGATCAGTCCCGTAGGGGTCTTGTGGCGCACCGAGTAGGCGATCTCCGAGACCAGTCGCTCATCGAAATGTTTGCGATTGTAGGCGCCGGTGAGCGCGTCGCGATTGCTCGACTCGTACAGCTTGTGCAGGAGCCGTTCTTGCTTGGTGTCTGTCAGCGAGTAGCGAAAGCCCACACGAGGACCGAACTGGATGAAGTCTCCGTCGCGCAGCGGTGCACGCGCGCCCGCGCGCACGCCTTGGATGACCGTCCCGTTGCGTGCGCCGAGCTCGATCAGGAAATGGTGGCCGTCCTCGCGGACCAGACGAGCGTGATGGCGACTCACGCCGGTGTCGTCGATCAGCAGATCGCTCGTCGGATGACGACCAATGGAGATGTCGTCCTTGTCGAGCGAGAGCACTTGGCCGGCGTGGACCCCATCCATGCGCAGCAGCACCGCGCGATCGCGCCGCTCGAAAATCGAAGGGGGCGCTCCAATTTCGGTGGCGCGGCCCGTCTGCTCGGTGATCGGATCTTCGGGCGCCGAATCGGCCCAGGAGGTGCGCTGGCTGCTAGGCACCGACGGATGGCTGCCGGGCGCGCCCAAGCGCCCCGTCGGCGGAACTCCGGATCGACCGACAGCTGCAACCGAATGCGTCATGAGCGGCGCCGCGGATCGACCGATCGTAGGTGCGCCCGAAGGCGTCAGCAGCGGCGCCGAATGGTTGATTGGTGCAGCCGCGGAGCCGGCGACGGACGCAGCCGGGCCAGCAGTGCGGGCAGCCGGCGGCGACGAGCGCCTGGTAGGCGGCACCGGGAGTTCGAGCGATGGCGTGCGAACCGCCGGCATTTCGGGGCGAGTGATCGCCGTGGGCGAGCTTTGCCGCAAGCTGTTCAGCCGCATTGCCGCGGAGCCCGATGCATTGTCCGAGCGTTGAGCCTCGCGGATTTCGGCGGGAGCCGGGCGGGCGCAGCTGGGAAAGGTATTGGGTTCTGGTGGCTCGAGGGGCTGTCGATCGGGGGCGCCGGATTGGCTCAAAACGTCACCTCCGGGAAGGCAACGGCCGGCTTGGCGAACAGGTAACCCTGGAGAAAGTCGCAGCCCAGCTCCACCAATACATCGCGCTCTGCAATCGTCTCGACGCCTTCGCCCACGACCAACATGCCCATGTCCTGGGACAGGTTGACCATCGATTTGACGACCTTGCGTTTGGTCGGGCTCTTCTCGATGTCGCGGATCAAACTCATGTCGAGTTTTACGAATTCGGGTTCGAGCAGCGCGAAGCTGGTGAGGCCGGCGTAGCCTGCACCCAAGTCGTCGACGGCTATGCGGAAGCCCATTTCACGGAGCTGAGCGATGCGTTGCCGCAGATCCGGCACTTCGGCGAGGCTCGCGCGTTCGGTCACTTCGAGCACGATCTGGTGCGAGAAGGGCGCGAGGGGCGAGTCGTCACTCAATAGCGTGGGATCGAGCAGATCACGCACGTGCAAGTTGACGAAGAAGGCGGGACTGTTGGTCGCGCTCGGAATCGAGCTAGCAGTGAGCTTCCGAATGGTGCGGCCCAGCTCGTCGAGGCGCCCGAGGCGTTCGGCTGCGTCCAATACGGCTCCCGGATGGGGAAACTCGGCGACCCGACTGCGCATCAAGCTCTCGAAGCCGAAGATGCGCTTGCCGTTCCAGTCGACAATGGGCTGAAAGGCGACCCACAGGCTTTCCAGGCAGCGATCGAAGCTGCGGTTCAGCGAGTCGTGGTCGGTGCCCATGGGGCTTTCCTGCCCGAGTAACTGCGCGGCCTGTTGTTTGACCTGCGCCATGCGATAGAGGCGCGCTGCCTTCTCGACGACCGAGTTCAGCTCTTTGGGCTCGACGGGCTTGGTGACGTAGCGGAACGCACCGACTTCGAGGGCGCGCGCAGCCGTACTGACAGTTGGTTCGCCGGTCAGCAGAACGATGGGCACCTGTCCGTCGATGCGGCGGATGGCGTGCAGCAGGTCGAAGCCGTCCATATCGGGCATGCCGATGTCGCTGAGGATGACGTCGAAGCGTCCTTGCTCGACGGCCTTGAGGGCGGCGGGACCACTGCAGGCCACGGCGACCTGCGTGTTCATTTGCAGCAGCGTGCGCTCGAGCGCACGCGCCGTTTCGCGATCGTCATCGACGATCAGCACTCGAATGGCGCGGCTGTGGGTTTCGCTGTCCGGGACCTCGGTCGTGCGTTGTACGACCTCCCCCGGGCTATCTGAAACGCGACTGGCGACCGCCAGGCTGCCCACGGTCACGGTTCCACTCGACCGTTCCGGCGGAAAAGAGCCACGACCACGAAGGCTCGTGTGATCTTCGTCACCCCGCGGCCCTCCCTGAACGTGCTCCCTCATGGTTGGATGGAACGGAGCGAAGGCGTGATGCCTTAAGCCGAAAGGCGGTTATTTGTACTTGCCCGATGTAGGTGGAGCCACCACGTCGTCGGGTTTCGGGCTGCTTTCGGCCGGCTTCGCGGTCGGGGCAGGGTCTTTGGGCTTCTTTTTCTTCACCGCCGACGGAGAGACGACAGGCGCGCCGGGCTCAGGGGCGACGGGGATGTCCAGCGGCGCCTCGGGTTCGCTGGGCTCAGCGAAGGTGCTCGGACGACTCTGCGATTCGGATTTGCAGCCGGCCACGAAATCGTCGGCTACGAATTCGCTCTCTCCCGACCCCGAGCGAGCCGAGCCCTCGGCGTCGCTGTAGCGCACGACGGCCGTGACTTGGCGCGTCCCGGCGCGCGCAGGCGAGCAGTACGACAAGTGGTAGTGCCGGCCCCAGGCTTTGCGCACGCGCATGCCGAGGTCCTGTAGCCGCATCGGCAGATCGTCCCCGGCCTCGTAGATGAAGCTGCCGTCCTCGCCCAACTGTCCCAGAGCCGGGATCTCGGCGCCCTCGGGCGTGATCGCGTAGTGCTCGGCCGGGGAAGCTTCGAGCGCAGTAAACAGCTCACGATCGGTCTTGCGCCCTGCCAGATCGGGCCCCTGGGTGTGGACGACCAACGTGCCGAGCTTCACTCGCTTTTTGGATTTGCCGAGCTTGGTGGAAAGAATGTCGAGTGCCTGCAGGGTCGCGCCGTTCAGATCGCGCGAGGCGTCCCCGCCGGCGAACGAACCGAGGTCGGGCAACTCGGGTTCGGTCGCTTCGCTGACGCGTGGATAGCTCGCCACCCGCTTCACCTGGGCCGAGCCGTCGAACGCCAACACGGTCACGGCTTGAGTGACCGTTACCTTCTCGACGAAATGCTGTGCGCCGCGCGTCAATTGCTTGAGGAACTTGGCGTCCGGCTTGCCGCTCAAATCGAGCAAGAGCACCGTGTCACCGATGGCGATCTCGTCGCGCGGCAAGAGGCGCAGCCCGACGTCGGCCGAAATCAAGCGGACGTCATTTTCGTAGACGGTGAAATTGCCGTCGTCCAAGAAATCGACTGGCTCGCCGTTCTGTTCGACCGACAGGTAGAGTTGCACGTTGCTCGGGGGAGCCGTGATGGTTTGGGCCGTCTCGACGCGTACGGTCGAAAACAAGCCGCAGCCGCCAAGCAGCATGATCGAAAGGAGCAATAGCAACGTCGAGCAAAAGCGATTCATGTCATTCCCAAACGACGCGCCCAGCGAGCGCATTCTGCAGCATGTCCAACGTGCCGTGCGACATCTCCGTCGGTAACTCGTCCGGGGCGAACAATCGAGCCTCGCGGATCTCGACAGGATTGGTCGGGCCCAGAATTGGCTCCTCGATGGTGGCGCTCACGACCACGGTGACGGCGTGAAATCGCGGGTCACGCTTCGAGTCGGAGTAGACGCCCAGAAGCCAGCCGGGAGTGACGTTGCGAACGCCAGCCTCTTCCCAGAGTTCGCGTGGCAACGTACTGGTCAACGTCTCGCCCCACTCGACGGTACCGCCGGGCAAGGCCCACAGGCCGGAATCGCCGCGGCGAATGAGCAGGACGCGGCCGTCGGTGGTGCGCGCTACGCCACAGACTCCTACGACCGGCCGCCTGAGGAGATGGCGGAGCATCTCCTTCCCTAACGTCCATACCCCGGCTGGAATCTGCATGTGGCCCGAGGATGCCCCACGTCCCGCCGGCGTGCTACCAGGCTCGCCTCGTGGGGGTCCTCCGCTCGACTTTGTGGGTCTTGGCCGTCTTCCCGGGCTGCGCGGCCTGTGCGCGCGAACAGCCGCCCGGCGCCGAAGTGGCGGCGCCTCTCCACCTCAGCGTCGCCGCCTTGGGCGGCGGCGAGACGGGGAGCGATCCGGGAGCGGGCCAGCTGGTCGGGTTCGGTAGCGCTGACGATCACCTGCCCTTCGAGCCGGCCGGAGACCGCTTGGCCAGCATCGCTTGGCGGACATGGATCTACACCGACACGGGCCCCAATCGTACGCGACTTGGCTACTTGCGTGCCGGCGGGATCGTCGACGCGCGCGGTCCCAGCATCGTCAATCCAGGCTGCGAAGGCGGTTGGTATCGCATCAACCCGCGCGGCTTCGTGTGTATCGGCAAGGGCGCCACGTTGAATCTGGAGCACGCGATCGTGACGCAATCGGTGCGGCGGCCGACTCGCGGCGAGGCCTATCCTTACGTCTACGCAATGAGTGACGAGCCGCCGCCCGATCGCTACTTTCGCCTGCCAACTGCCGCGCAGATGCGCCACGTCGAAGGACCACAGATTGCCGACCGCGCGCTCGCCTGGTTGCTCCGTGCCGAGGAGTCGGGTCTGGCCCAGCGCATGGGCGGGCTCGGCACGCTGCCTCCATTTTTGACCCCCGTTACCGTGCTCGAGAAGCCTTACGGGACGAAGAGCCACCTGCGTACGCAGATCACGGCGGGTCGGGTGGGGGCAGGAAGTGGATTTGCGCTGGCCCACGTTCTTGCCTGGGAAGGGCGCGGCTTCGGTTTGACGACCGAGATGGATCTCTTGCCGCTCGATCGGTTGAAGATCGCCGAACCCCAGGCGCTGTTCGGCGTGCAAATCCCCGCCGGCCATTCACCTGCGGTGGCGTTTCACGTCAAAGGCAGCCTGACGCTTTGGAAGGAAAGCCCGTACGGCTTCGTGCCCGCCGGTGAGCAGCGCCAGAAGCGGGGCTTTCTGCTGACTGGCAAGAAGGGCAAGGGCGGCATGCTCGAAACGCAGGACGGCGTCTGGGTGGCCAGAGACAGCGTGCGTCTGCTCGAACCGCGCGAAGGCTTCCCGAGCGTTGCTCACGGTTCGCGCAAATGGATCGACGTGTCGATTCAGAATCAGACGTTGGTCGCCTACGTCGGGCGCCAGGCGGTTTTCGCGACGTTGGTGAGCACGGGACGAGGCGAGATGGGTGACCCCGAAACCTCTCTAGCGACCGTGCGCGGCACCTTCATGATCAACGAAAAGTCCGTATCCAGCACGATGGACGGCGACCAGGATCGCGCCGATTCGTACGAGCTGCTCGACGTGCCGTTCGTCCAATACTTTCACAAGGGCTTCGCGTTGCACGGAGCCTACTGGCACGACGAGTTCGGCAAGGCGCGCAGCCACGGCTGTATCAATCTTTCGGCGCGAGACAGCGCGTTCTTGTTCGAATGGACTGATCCGCCGGTACCGCCCGGCTGGCACGCCGTGCTCAACAAAGAGCGCGGCACCGTGGTCTACGTCAGGCGTTGAAAAGCCGAGCTACATGGCCGCCCGCACACCGCGCGCCGGCCCGGCGCGTGTTCTTGGCGCTCCCCGGGCGCTCCTTGACACAAAGCGGCCACGATTGCCTTGATCGGGTCACGAAAATGCTGAAGCTCAGCCTCAAAGATTTGCTCAAGCGCGCTCTGATGGTCGATGCGCAGCAAGTTCGCTTGGTCCCCGGACGCCGCACCATCGTCATCACGCCCGTCGGCGAGAACGAGGTCCGAGGCGACACGCAGACGCCCGAGCGCATCAACGCCATGCTGGAACCGGTGCTGACGAACGACGCTCGTCGTTCGCTCTCCACCGGCTGGGCAGAGTGGCTATTCGATCTCCCCGGTCACGGCATGGTGCGCGCCACCGCCGAGCTGAAGATGGGGCTCGTTCATGCCTCTTTCGATCTGACGGTCTCGGGCGAAGAGTTCGAATCGCCGCCGACGCCGCCGCGCGCACCTGCACCCCACGCCAGCCCGACCGTCACTTCACTCGAGGCCGCGCCCGTGACGACCTTGGATACCGCGGCTGCCTTTCCGCTCGGCAAGCCGCTGTTCAACCCCACTCAGCCGTCGATGCGCAAACTCGACACGGTACCCCCTGCCCCGCATCGCGCCGAAATTGCTGGAGGTTCAGGCTCGACCGAGCAGATCGACCGCTTTTTGCGGCTCATGGTCGAGCGCAAGGCATCCGATTTGCACATCTCGACGACCGCGCCGCCCATGTTCCGGCTCGACGGCGACATGATCCCGGTCGAAGGCTTCCCTCTGTTCACGGCCGAGGCCGTGCAGACCATGCTTTGGCCGATCGTGCCGGCGCGCAATCGGGAAGAGTTCGAGAAAGACAACGACACCGATTTTGCCTACGAGATCGCCGGTCTGGCTCGTTTTCGCTGCAATTTGTTCGTCGATCTCCGCGGTATGGGGGGCGTGTTTCGCCAGATCCCGACCAAGATCCTGACGGTCGAGCAATTGGGACTGCCCACGGAGCTGCTTTCCTTGTGCAACTTGTCCAAGGGCTTGGTCGTGGTCACCGGACCGACGGGTTCGGGCAAGTCGACCACGCTGGCCGCTTTGGTCGACTACATCAACCGCACGCGCAAGGCGCACATCATCACCATCGAAGATCCGGTGGAGTTCGTGCACCAGAACCAAAATTCGCTCATCAACCAGCGCCAGGTCGGTGAGCACACCGAGAGCTTCAAACGCGCCCTCCGCGCAGCGTTGCGCGAAGATCCCGATATCGTGTTGCTGGGCGAAATGCGCGATCTGGAGACGATCGCCATCGCCATGGAAACGGCAGAAACAGGGCACTTGGTCTTCGGCACGCTCCACACCTCGTCGGCCCCCAGCACCATCGACCGCATCATCGACCAGTTCCCGACCGATCAGCAGAACCAGATCCGAACCATGCTTTCGACCAGCCTCAAGGGCGTGATTGCCCAGATGCTATGCAAGAAAAAGGGCGGTGGACGAGTCGCCGCGCTCGAAGTGATGATGGGCGTGCCTTCGATCGGCAACCTGATCCGCGAAGGCAAGATCTTCCAAATCCCTTCGGTCATTCAGACGTCGCGTAACATCGGCATGCGCATGATGAACGACAGCCTTTTCGATTTGGTCAAAAAGGGCATCGTCGACCCGGACGAAGCGCTATCCAAGTCGAACGAAAAAGCGGGACTGCAGCAACAGTTTCGTACCGCCAACATCGCGTTCTCCGCGACCGCCTGACCGTCATGCAGTACCGCAGGTTCGGCAAGACGGACAAAGCCCTCAGCGTCATCACGCTCGGTGGCATGCGGTTCGACGACGGTTGGAGCAAGCCAAGGAACGCCCCGCACACGGCCTAGGGCATCAACATTGCGTAGGTACTGCGCTTCCGCTGCATGTGGAAGTGTTACGACATGACCGCCTTCGGCAGCTACCGTTACAACATGCTCGAAGGCGACGGCAATTGGGAGCCTGGCCATTTCGCAACGCCCGACCGGGTCGCGCGAGTCGACATGTCGCGCGTGCCCGAGAGCATCCTCGTGAAAGAGATGCTCAGCGAAGTGCACGACCGCTTCTATTCGAGCAAGCGGCACGCCGGCTAGCCGGACTCGAGCAATGCTCACTCGAGAAGAGTGTAGCGATCGCCGAGCACTTCGAGCGCATTCTCGGCTCGAGGCAGGAAGCCGACCGGAACGGGGAGGCGCACGTACACGCCTGCCTGAGCGGCGATTTCGCCAGGGACATGCCACTTTTTCTCGTTCAAGCGTTCGGGTGGATTGGCCAACGGTTGGTTCACGTCGAGACTCTGACTCAGAGCTTGGAGCTGGACCCCGACGTCGGCGCGAGCCTGGTCTCCAGCGTTGAACACGCACACGCCGACGCTCGCGGCTTTGCGGTCGATGTCGCAAGTCCGCACTTCTCCGAGCGCCGCCAAGACGCGGCGCAAATAGGGCCCTTCTTGCGAACGCATCGCGTCCTTGAGACCGAGAGCCGCCTCGCGCGCGCGCGGATCGCCCAGGTACCCCAGCATGCGCGCAGCGTGCAGGCGCACCGGCCTGTGGTTGGCCGAACCGAGCAGCGCGAAGAAAGAGTCCGCAGGTGCGGCACCTTCACCGCTCGGACCGAGCAAGCCGATGTCGGGCGAGCTGATCTCGAAATCGGTGCCGCGGGCTTCGGCCGACCACTTGATGGCTTGGCCGGGCCGCAGCGGCCCCTCGAAGTAGAGCGGGCGGCTCTTGGTCGGTACGAGCTTACCGCCTTCCTTCTCCGAGAATTGCACCAGCAGAGTGATCTCGTCGACCGGAGCGTCGCCGTTGTTGATCACGGCTACTTCGATCTCGGTGCGCACGTGGGTGCGGGTCTGCATCATCCGGCGATCCAAGAGCAGCGCGGTCAAGCGCGGAATGGAGCTCGGCCAGAGCGGCGAATCGGCGCGATCGCAGGCGCAGCGCCGCTCGATGGCCACGGTTTCGCCATCCGTCGTCGCAGGTGCATCGTCATCGCTGGGAGCAGCCTCTTCCTGGATTGGTGCGTGATCGGGCAATCCGGGCGGCGGCACGAACACCGGTCGCGGCTCGGTCGGGCTCGAAGGCAAGAGTGCGTCGTCGGGTTCCACTCGCATTGCGGTTGGGCCGCGGTCTTCGCGGTGGAGCAATCGTTGTCCCGTGACCAGCGCCGTCAGGATGGCCGCAGCCAGCGTGACGCCGACAACGCTCACGGTGCGCGGCAACAGCCCAGCGAAATTCGGCAGCTCGCGGGGCTTGGTGGGCTCGGCTAGGCCCTGACCGCGACTGAGTTCCGGATAGAAGCGTTCGAGTTCGTTCAGGAAGGCGGCGCGCGTCGCTTCCTCGCCTGGAGGGCTGAGGAACAGTCGTTGATCGACCGAGTAGCCGAAAGCGAGCACGATCAGCGCGGCCACGATGCCGTAGCCGAGAGCGCCCCAAGCGAGGTCGCCGTTGCCGAGAAATGGCGCGAGCGCCGCTGTGGTCAAGCTTGTGGCGACAGCCATGGACAAAGCCCCGAAATGCAGGATCAGCCGGCGTCGGCGCAGCTCGGCGTGGGGCACACCGGGCCCGTGAACGAAGCGCGTCAGCGTGAGCCTATCGTGGGGGAAGCCGGGTTCTTCGAACTCGATGTAGAGTTCTTCCGGCGTAGCGCGCGCCACGCGCACACTCGACCAGGGCACGATACGCCGCGTGCCGCTGGCCAGGGCGCCCGGAGCGTAGCCTTCGCTGTAAGCGGCAACACCGAACAAGCCGACGGAGAGGCCTACTAGGGTGCACTCCAGTTCGACTTGGCCGACCGCATTGCTCTGTGCGGCGGCTCGGGCTGTTGCATAGATGCGCATGGTCGGTTCGGGGGCGCCTAGTGTAAGGTTAGTCTCGGCCATGCCCAAGCGAGAACCAGATGGCGAATCGGGCTGTGTGCTCGAGGCCGAACCGAAGGACGAAGATCAGCGTTTCGATCGGATTTTTCGGCCGCAAACGCTGAATGACTTCATCGGCCAGGACAAGCACAAGCAGAACCTCGAGGTCTACATCGAGGCCGCCAAGCGCCGCCGTGAGCCGCTCGATCATATCTTGCTCTCTGGCCCCCCCGGTCTTGGCAAGACGACGCTGGCTCACATCATGGCCAGCGAGATGGGCGTGAACCTGCACGTGTCGAGCGGCCCCGCGCTCGAGCACAAGGGTGTGCTGACCGGGCTGTTGACGCGTCTAGAGAAGAACGACGTGCTGTTCATCGACGAGATCCATCGCATGAACGCCACGGTCGAGGAGTCGCTCTACCCGGCAATGGAGGACTTTCGCATCGACATCCTGATGGGCGAGGGCGCCTTCGCCGAGAGCATCCCACTCGATCTCAAGCCTTTCACCCTGGTCGGTGCGACGACGCGTACGGGGCTTCTGACCAAACCCCTGCAAGAGCGCTTTGGCGTCAGCCTCCGTCTGGAATTCTACGACACAGACGATCTGACTCGTATCATCCAGCGCAGCGCCAGCCTGCTCGGGACGCCCTGCGACACCGCGGGAGCGCGCAGCTTGGCCGAACGTTCTCGGGGTACGCCGCGGGTCGCCAACCGCTTGATTCGACGCGTGCGCGATTTTGCCGAAGTGCACGGGGGCGGCAAGATCACTCGCGACATCGTCGAACTGACTTGCTCACGCCTCGAGATCGACGAAGTTGGACTCGACGTCATGGACCGCCGGCTGTTGCTCGTATTGATCGAGCACTACGAGGGAGGTCCAGTTGGCGTCGAGACCTTGGCCGCTGCCCTGGCCGAGCCGCGCGACACGATCGAGGACGTTTACGAACCGTATCTACTCCAGCAGGGTTTCTTGGGACGAACGCCACGCGGCCGCATCGCGACGCGCAAGGCCTACGAGCATTTGAAGCAGAAATTGCCTGGTGTCGGGCGAGGCCCGACCAATCAAGGCAGCTTGTTTTGAGCTGAGCGAATCGCGGGAAACAGCGGTTCGGCCGGGCCGAGATCACGCTCCCGGAGCTGCTTGGAAGTCGAGGTCCGCGTACTTTTCGATGATTGCGTGCACGCCGCCGTAGACGGCGCGATCCATCTGCGGATCGATGAGCGCGATCACGCGCGCGCCACTGGCGAGAGCGGCTTGCACCCCGGCCGGAGAGTCTTCGAAAATAACGCACTCGGTCGCGGCAACGCCAAGCCGCTCTGCGGCAGCCAAGAAGATGTCCGGCGCGGGCTTGGGCTTTTTCACCAATGGGTCGTCTCCACAGACGATCTCATCGAACAGCGAGAACCACGGATGCTTCTCGGTCTTGAGTTCGAACAGCTGGCGGAAGCTACTCGTGGCGACAGCCAGCGTTGCGCCACGCGCCTTGAGGCCGTTCACGAAAGCTTCGGCTCCGGCCATGGCGGGAGCGTTCTCGAGCAAGCGTTCGAGCACGGGCTTGCGTCGCGTCAACAGCTCTTCGGGCGTCAGTGGCAAGCCGAATTTTTCGATGACCAAGCGGGCGCTCTCGGGGGCGGTACGACCCATCATCGTCGACTTCGTCGCCCAATCGAGGATGGCGCCGAAGGGCGCGAGGACCTCGTCGTAGGCGACCGTGTAGAGCGGCTCGGTGTCGAGCAGGACGCCATCCATGTCGAACAAAACATGGCTCGAATCACCTAGAAAATTCATGGGCGCTCGACGATCAGGGGTTCGCGCATGCCGCGCAAAAGTGGGGGGAAGGGCGCAAAAGGCGGTTCGATCGGGATGCGGATCGTGAACTTGGAGCCGCGCGACAGCTCGCTCTCCACCTTGACCTCGCCACCATGCAGATGGACCAGGCGTTTGGTGATCGACAAGCCGAGACCAGTGCCCGTCCGCTGAGCCGCGCCGGCCGCCGATTGCTCGAACTCGTCGAAGATGCGCACCAGCGCCGTCTGGGCGATGCCTGGGCCCGTGTCCTCGACGGTGGTGACGATGCTTCCGCCCTCGCGCCGGACCTCGACTCGTACTCGGCCCGACGACGTGAACTTCACGGCGTTGTTGACCACATTGCCGAGCACCTGACGGATGCGTCGCCGGTCGGCTTGAGCCACCGTGTCACCAGCGGACGCATCGCGTGCGAGCTCCATGGTCAGTCCCTTCTGTTCGGCCGTGACACGAGCTTCGGTGACGACGTCCGTCGCCACCTGGAAGATGTCGAGAGCTTCCGGACTGAGCCGAAACTCGCCTGATTCCAGGGCGCTCAGCGTCAGGATGTCGTCGATCAGCGCCCGCAAGTGCTCGCCGCTCGTTCGCACGATCGTGAGATTTTCGCGCGATTCGTCCGACAACGGGCCGTCGATCTCGCTGAGCAGGACGTCGGCGAAGCCCAGGATGGCGTTGAGCGGCGTGCGCAGCTCGTGGCTGAGCGCAGACAGAAAAGCGGTGCGGTCGCGATCGAAGGCGTTGGCCTCACCGAGATCCTGGCGGTAAGCGCGCTCCGCTGCGTGAAACCGATCGAGCAACATGTTGAAGCTGGCGGTCAGTTGGCCCACCTGATCGATCGTGCGCACGGGAATCAAATGGCCTTCGGGCTCCTTGTCTTCGGCCGCCATGTTGACGATCAATCGACGGACGTAGAGCACGTCGGAGTGAACGTCGCGCGCAAGCGCCCAGGCTACGAAACCTGCAGCGGCGAGGAGCAGCGTGGCGAAGGTGAGGAGCGAGGTGACGAGTGAACTCTGCGCTAGCGCCGTCGAGGCGACGGGCGTCAGGGCGATGAGCCGGCGCCCCGGACCGGCGGCCGCGACGTACACGCTCTCGCCCGGGCGAATGGAAGGCCGCGGGCCTTCAGGGCCACGCAACAGAGGCGCGAGGTCATTGTCCGAAAGCGGCTGGCTCGGGCTTGCCTCGCGTACGCCGCTGGCGTTGGCCCAGATCAACGTCGTTTTGGTGGTGTGCGCAGCGTGATTCAGGAGTGCAGGAACCTCGGCATCGACCACCGAACCCAGGCGAGCGCCGAGCGCGGCAGTGAGCACGTGCCCTTTGAACTCCGCGGCCTCCTCGGCCTGGTTGCTCAACTCGTGCAGGCCCAGGAAGGTCATGCTGAGCACCACGATGCTGCCGAGCAGAACCACGGCTGAAGGCGCGACGACGACGAAAGGAATGGCCTTGCGTCCGGGACGCTTGCCTCCGTGAGCCTTGAGCGCACCGAGCTGGATGGACGAGGTCGCGGGCGGAGCGCTCACCGCGTCTCGAACCCCGTGCATTGCGCGCGGGCTACGAACACTTCCAGATGTCCTGCCTCGAAATCGCGCCAAGCGATCAGCCATTCGCCAGCAGCCTGGCCGGCTATCAAGTGGGGCGCGGGTTGAAAGCCACTGACGCGGCTGATCACGCTGGGCTTACCGACGCCTTCAGCATCGATGGGCGCCAAAAACAGGCGGTCTCCGGCGAAATAGGCCACTGCCGTCGCGCCGTCGGGCGCGCGCGCAATCACCGGGCGCCGACCCGACGACGAGAAATCCCGATACCAGAGGGCGGCCTTCTGGCTGTGGGGCACCCAAGCCGCGTTGGCCCCGGCCGCCTCGTCGTCCCAGACGACCAAGCAACCATCGCGACTGCACGAGACCGAGGGCTCTGCCTGTCGCGGCACGCTACGAATCGTCACACTGTCGCCAGCCATCTGATCGCCCGCGCCAGGCGTCACGCCGCTCTGCAAACTGGAGTCGCCGAGCGGAATGCGAAGCAGGCGGATCTCGGTGAGGCCCGAGACCTGCTTGTAGCGGTAGGTGACGTAGAGGGTGTCGTCGAACACGTCGGCGGCGGGTTGCGAAGCTTCGCCGGTCTTGAGAGCCGTGAGCGGCAACACACGTTCACCCGGTCCGAGATCGCGACTCAGACGGCGGAGCACCAAGTCGGACTCGGTTCCGCCGTGCAGTTCGCTCCACAGAGCCAAGAATTGCCCTCCCGGAAGCTCGACGAACGACGGGAAATATTGCTCTTTGCGGTCCTTGGACACCAAACGGGCCGGCGAGCGAATGCGCCCGTCGGCTTCGAGGGCGCGCACGTAGACGCCGGGTTCCCGGTTTCCGGATTCCCAATAGAGCGTGGCGAACCCGTCGGGCAGTGCCGTCAAGAGCGGGTAGATCGCGGACGTCGCTTCGGGTGTGACGTTGCGGAGCGCGCCGACCCGGCGCAGGGAGTCGTCGAGTAGCGTGACGTAGACGTTGCGACGCTTTGGATCTTGGTGCGCGTCGGTCCAGGCCATGAGCAGACCTTCGGTCCCGATGGCGATGCGTGCGTGCGATGCGGGAGTCGAAATGTCGAAAGGCCTCGGGCGCCCCATGCCTGCCATCTGACACGGTCCCGATGCCGTCAGCGCCACCTCGGCGTGCGCCAGCAAGGAGCCGGCGACGTTCGGATTTTCTCCGCGCGCGGCCTTGAGCGCCGTCATGGCCGCCTGGTGCTGATCGCTGCGAAACAGCCCCTGGGCCCTGGAGATCACCTCGGCGCCCGGTCCCTTCTCGGATAGCGCGCGCTTCTCGGGTTCTTTGCCCGAGGGTCGAGCTGGGCCTGTTGCAGCGCTGGGGCCTCCGCGCCCGAGCGCGCTCGGGTGCATGACGAACAACCAGAAGACGTAGCCGCTGAGCGCCGTGGTCGCGGCCACGAGCAACCAGGAAATGGCTCGCGCGCTGCCCTTGTCATTGCGGACGCTTGGTGGCTGGTTGCGGACGCTTGGCGGGTTGCCTTGGAGGTCGGGAGAGGGAATGGCGATCGAGCTGATGCTGCCGGGAACGGAGCCGTCTTTGGGGAACATCAGCGGATCGGGGCCTGAGCTCGGGTCGCCGACCTCGGCCAGCGATTGCTCGAGCGACTCGAGAAAGGCGCGACCAGTTTGGTAGCGTTTCGTGAGATCGGGGTGCAGCGCCCGCACGAACCATTCACTGAAACTGGCCGGTAAGTCGGGTCGAAATTCGCGCACGTCGGGCAACTGGCCGCGCGCGATTTGGGCCAAAATCATGGCGACGCCCTGCTGCACGTCCCAGACGGTGCGGCCAGTGAGACACTCGTAGACGATGCAGCCGAGAGCCCACAAATCGGCGCGATGATCGACTTCGCCTTGGCCACGCGCCTGCTCGGGGCTCATGTAGGCAGGCGTCCCGAACAGTGCTCCCTCGCGCGTGAGGCGTACGTTGCGTTCTTCCTCGCCGCTGCGCCCTTCGTAGAACTTCGCCAGACCAAAATCGACGAGTTTGGCCAGCATCTTTCCTTCGGTGTCGCGCGTCAGGAAGATGTTCTCGGGCTTCAGGTCGCGGTGCACGACACCCGCCTCGTGCGCTTTGCCCAGGCCTTTGACGACATGGCGCATGATCTTCAAGGTCGTCGAAACCTTGAGTTGGCGTACGCGCGTCATGCGGTCGTAGAGGCTTTCGCCTTCGAGCAGCTCCATGACCAGGAAGGGCCGGTCATGAAACATACCCGAGTCGTAGACTTCACAGATGTAAGGGCTGTGAATCGCGGCGGCGGCTCGCGCCTCGCGAATGAAGCGCTCGCGGACGACGCGCGACGTGATCAGCTCGGCGGAGAGGATCTTCACCGCAACGCGCTTGCCGATGTCGACATTCTCCGCCTCGTAGACGGCCGCCATGCCTCCGCGCCCAATCTCTTGAGTGACTCGGAACTTGCCCTCCAGAACGGTTCCAATGGGCACCTGGGAACTGTCGGAATGAGGCATGACGCGGAGCCCCTGCACCCTAGACGGCGGCGGGGGGGCAGCCAACCCGGCATGACCTGGCGAGTCTCAAGAATTCACTAATCGCAGTGAATTCAGCTTCGACCCGAGTGCGAAACAATTCCGAAACGCGGCCTCCGGTACCTCATGGGCAGACGCCGCTGCGGCGGCTTCGGTCACTGTGCGGTCATTCCCTACCCCCCTGTTGGGAGCGGGGAGGCCGCAGCAACCAGGTCCGAGGAGTCCGCGCGGCTCTGGGGGCAATCAACCCTCCCTACGGGGAGCACTGTTTCGGGAGAAGACCAATGAAGAAGGTCGAAGCGATCATCAAGCCGTTCAAGCTCGACGAAGTGAAGGACGCACTGTCGGAAGTAGGCGTCCAAGGCATGACCGTAACCGAGGTGAAGGGCTTCGGTCGCACCGGCGGCAAGAAGGAAGTGTACCGGGGCTCGGCCTACGTGGTGGACTTCGTTCCGAAGGTGAAGCTGGAGATTGTGGTGGCCGACGACCTCACCCACTCGGTGATCGACGCAATCGAGAAGAGCGCCAAGACCGGACGCATTGGCGACGGTAAGATTTTCGTGACGCCCGTGGACGAGGCCGTGCGCATTCGTACGGGCGAGCGCGGTGAAGAAGCGATCTGAAAGAATTCTTTTTTCGACCCAGGCGAGAGGAGGGACGTTCGGTGAAGCCGAGAGTCCCTCCTTTCATTTCGGGCCATTCCGGGCTTCAGTCCAGGACCACGGGGACGCATGGTCGACGAATTTCCGGACTCTACGCTCGAAATCACGCTCACCACGCAGCGAGAACAACTGCGATTGATCATGACGCCGGGACAGGCGTTGTTGATCGTTCTGGCCGGGGCACGCGTGGGGCACCGCCTGGTGCTCACCGATCAAACCTGTACGATTGGGCGGGGATCGGCAGCGACGCTCCAGCTCGAAGGCGACGCGGTCAGTCGCATCCACGCGCGCATCGAATCGCGGGCTGGGGTGCATTATTTAGTCGATTGCGAGTCGACCAACGGGTCGTTCGTCAACTACACGCGGGTGAAGGACACAGCGCTCCGTGACGGCGATCAGATCCAGATCGGCCATGTGCTTTGCAAGTACCTGGCAGGCGACAACATCGAGACCACCTACCACGAGGAATTTCGACGTCTCGTGCGGCGCGACGCGCTTACGGGCGCGTTGAACCGCGCGACTTTCGACGACGAGCTGCGCATCGCGCTGACAGCAGCTCCGCGGAAGGGCACTCGCCTCTGTCTGATCTTGTTCGACCTCGACCACTTCAAACGCATCAACGACGCGCACGGCCACACGGCCGGTGACTTGGCGCTCTCCGCCGTCGCCCGTGAAGTGAACGAACACATCCCGCTGCCACACCAGTTCGCGCGTGTGGGTGGAGAGGAGTTCGCCATCCTGTACGTCGGGGGCATCGACGCGGCGCGCGCCTATGCCGAAGAGGTGCGGCGACTCATCCAGAGGACCCCGGTGTCGTTCGAAGGCACTCACATTTGCGTCACGGCCAGCCTGGGCGTAGCCGAATGGACGGGGGGCGCCTCGGCGAGCGTCTACGAAGCTGCCGACAAACAGCTGTATCGAGCCAAAGACGGTGGCCGCAACCGTGTGGGTTGAAGCGAACGCGCTATCGCTGGCTTGTCTGCAGTGCTACGGACGAGCGTGACCGACGTACAAACCCCTGCGAATATCCTCCGGCTTGCTTGGAATGATTTTAGGCTCGACGCCATTCGCGGAGTAGTGACTCAGACGATCGGACGTCTCGAACAGTTGGCGCCGCGCGACGTGCTAGGCCGTGAACTGTCGTCGCTGGAGAACGAAGCGGCGCCAAGTCCGGTGCGCGAGGCGCTGCTGGCTTGCTGCCAAGAGTTACGCGAAGAGGGGGGTCTCACCGAGCCGCCGGCCGGCTCGGGGCGCACCAGCTTCACGACCGAGCCCGCAGCAGAGTGGGTGGAAAGCTACGGCAACGCGGTCGAGCGGTATCGTAAGGCTGCGGGTATCGATTTGACGGCTTCGCTCGCTCGACTCTGAAAGCCTGCTTCCAAGCGGTGCCTTTGACGGATTCGGTAGCCCGCCCGCAAGCTCGCGTCGATGCAACTGCTCATGCGGGCTCTGGTCCTGCCGTTTGCCACTACGGTGCTGGTCGCGTGTTCCAATACTCCAGCTGCCGACGGCGCTGCAGGCGGTAGCTCGTCGGGAGGAGCTGCCGACGGTGGGGCCGGTGGCAGCTCCTCGGGAGGCAGCAGTGCCGCCGGCGGGTCCACCTCAGACGGCGGCAGTGCGAGCGGCGGTAGTGCTGGCGGCTTCTTCGGTGCTTCGCGTTGTGAGCAAGGGCAGTTTGCTCTGTGCGACGGCTTCGAAGCCTCGACCATCGACAGCGAGCGTTGGACCATCGGCAAGTCGGAAGGCAACACGGTCGAGCGAGTGTCCGATCAGGCGGCGCGTGGCTCTGGCAGCGTGCACGTACGCACACAGAACGGTTTCGGCTATCTGAGTACGAGTTCGATTTTTCCGGCAGCAGGCAATGGCTATTTCGGTCGGGTGTTCCTGCGCGTGGCGCGCTACTCGACGGTCGATTGGGCGCACTGGACGGTGGCCGAGGCCGCCGGTACGGGCGACGGCTCGAAGATCCGCGTCGGGGGGCAGTTCGTGACCAGCCAAGCCAAGAATCGCTGGGGCGTGGGCTCCGATGGTGGACCGACCGGCGACTGGACCAACCACGATACGGATCCGGGCGGCGCGCCGCTGGAGCCCCCGCTGGGCAGCTGGACTTGCCTCGAGTGGCAGCACGACGGAGCGACCAACACGACCCGCTTCTACGTGGACTCGATCGAGCATCCTTCACTCCTGACCACGGCCAGCGAGCACGGCGGCACGAACGTGCCCTACGAATTGCCGCAGATGAATTCGCTGTGGGTCGGCTGGTGGCAGTACCAGGCTGATCCGACTGCGTTCGATGTGTGGATCGACGAGGTCGCGCTCGACGACGAACGCATCGGCTGCGAGCGCTGAACGGAAAAAGCCCCCGCCGGAGCCGAGGCTTTTTCGAAGGCCGCCGACGGCGGACGCCCGGTGGGGCGCCCCGCTGCGGCGGTCGGGGCTGATCAGCCCTTCTTGCTCTTCTTGGCGGGAGCCTTGGCTGCGGCCTTTGCAGCGGGGGCCTTGGCAGCAGCGGGTTTGCCGGCTGCCTTGGGAGCGGCCTTGGCTGCGGACGGCCTCGAGGCAGAGAGCTTCTTGCCGAGCAGATCGGCAGCGATCTGGTTGGCGCGCGACGTGTTCTCCCAAGAGAACTCCTTGCGGCCAAAGTGACCGTAGGCCGCGGTGTCGCGGTACGTGTGCTTGAGCAGCTCGAGCTCGTCGATCAGTGCGGCCGGACGGAAGTCGAAATGCTCCTCGACGTAGGCGGCCAGACGCTGGTCGTCGACCTTGCCGGTGCCGAAGCTGTCGACGAACACGCCCATCGGCTTGGCAACGCCGATGGCGTAAGCCACCTGGACCTCGACCTTGTCGGCGACGCCGGCCGCCACCAGGTTCTTGGCTACGTAGCGTGCGTAGTAGCAAGCCGAACGATCGACCTTTGAAGGATCCTTTCCGCTGAAGGCGCCGCCGCCGTGGCGACCCATGCCGCCGTAGGTGTCGACGATGATCTTGCGACCGGTCAAGCCGGCGTCACCGCAGGGACCGCCGACGACGAAGCGCCCCGTAGGGTTGATGAAGTACTTGGTCTTCTTGTCGAGCAGGTGAGCGGGCAGCGCCTTTTTCACCACGAGCTCCATCAGGGCCTCGGTCAGGGTCTTGTGCTTCACGCTCTCGGAATGCTGTGTGGAGAGAACGACAGCGTCGATGCGGCTCGGCTTGCCGTCCACATACTCGACGGTGACTTGGCTCTTGCCGTCGGGGCGGAGGAAGTCGACTTCCTTCTTCTTGCGAACGGCAGCCAAAATCTGCGTCAGTTTGTGCGCGTACATGATCGGTGCGGGCATCAGCTCGGGCGTCTCATTGACGGCGAAACCGAACATCAAACCCTGGTCGCCAGCGCCCTGCTCCTTGTACAGACCTTCGCCGGCGGTCACGCCCTGCGAGATGTCCGGAGACTGCTGCTCGACGGCCGTCAGGATCGCGCAGGTGTCTGCGTCGAAGCCCATGGCTGAGTCGGTGTAACCGATCTCCTTGATTGTCCTGCGCACGATTGCGGGGTAGTCGATCACGGTCTTGGACGTGATCTCACCAGCCAAGAGCACGAAGCCCGTCTTCACGGCAGTCTCGCAAGCTACGCGGCTGGTGCGGTCGCCCTTGAGTGCAGCGTCGAGTACGGCGTCGGAGATGGCGTCGCAGATCTTGTCGGGATGGCCTTCGGTGACGGACTCGGACGAGAAGACGTAGTTTTTCATGAATCTCCGTGGCGCGGGGTTCGGCGCTCAGCTGGCTGGGCACGAGTACGGCCCTGAAAGGGGAGGGGAATGCGCAATGGGACGCCCACTGCAGGCGGCCTCATAGGGCATTCCCGGACGAGGGGGAAGCCCTGCTCGGTCGGGTCGCCGCGCCAATTCATCGGCATTTTTGCCCTATCGGATGCGGTAGGCCTCGGGCATCGAACGTTTGAAGCTGAGCCGGAGCACTTCCTCGCCCCGAATCACCGTCAGCTTGATCTCGTCGCCCACCGGGCCCCCGAGCGCGCTCGACAGTTCGCGGTCCGACAGACTGCGGACGTCGCGCCCATCGACGAGCAAGATCTCGTCGCCAGGAACCAACCCAGCCCGACCCGCTGCCAAGTGAGCCGGCACGTCACGCAAGAACACGCGCCCGTCGCCGCGCCGACCGATCACGGCGCCGATGGTGCCAGTAGGCGATGCGCCGCAGGCCGTGCAAGCCAGAAGAAGAGTGAGGAGCAAGCCGCGGTGTCGCATGTCGAGATCCCTGGGGCCTGCTCCACTTCACTTCAGTCCGGAGCTCAGCTCCGGTAGCCGGCGTTCACGTCGATGTAGCCGTGACCAAGATCGCACGTGGTGTACGTGAACCTGCCCGGTCCCGTGCCGAGCACGACTTCGATCACGTACTCGTCCTTCTTCATGCGCAAAGATGCCTCGGCATCCGCGGATGCTTCGGCTGGCAGACCATTCTTGCAAATGCAGACGCCGTCGATGAAGACACTGGCCACGGTGGGCTGAAACGAAACACCTGAGCGGCCGGCTGTCGCCAACAAACGGCCCCAATTCGCGTCTTTTCCGGCAATGGTCGTCTTGACCAGGGGCGAGGTGGCAATGGCTTTCGCCACCTGTCGCGCGTCTTTGTCACTCGCGAGGCCCCGCACTGTAATGTCGACGGCGTGCTCGGCGCCTTCGCCGTCGCGCACCATCGAACGCGCCAAAGGGCGACAGACTTCGGTCAGTGCCTGGGTGAGCTCGGCAGCAGTCGGCGTCACGCCGGACTTTCCAGACGCGATGACGATCACCGTGTCGTTGGTACTAGTGTCGCCGTCGACGCTGACTGCATTGAAGGTGACGTCGGTCGCGGCTTCGAGGCACTGCGCCAGCAGCGCCGCGTCGGCAACCACGTCGGTGACGACGAAGCAAAGCATCGTGGCGTGGGGCGGACCAGGCGGCTGTGGCAACTTGCCTGCGCCACCGACGTCCGGGTGGATCATACCGGCGCCTTTGCAGATGCCGAGGAAAGTCGCACGCAGACCCGACTGATCGAGCGTGGTCGTCGCCACTTTGCGCCAGCGATCGGTGGTGAGGATGGCGTCGGCGAAGGCCTCTGCACCGTTCTCGTCGAGCGCGGCCACGAGTTCGGCGGCCTTCGCTTGGATTTTCTCAGCCGGCAGCACCTGACCGATCACGCCCGTCGATGCGGGCAAGACCTGCACCTCGGGACAGCCCAGTGCTTCGGCGATGGCGCGCGTCGAAGCCAGAGCCGCGATGGTGCCCAGGTCTCCGGTACAGGCGTTGGCGTTGCCGGCGTTGACCAGAATGGCGCGCGCAGGACTCGACAGCACGCGCTCCTCGGCGATGACTACCGGTGCGGCACGGACGAGGTTGCGGGTGAAGACGGCAGCGGCAGGCGAAGCTTGGTCGCAGACGAGCAGTGCGAGGTCGAGGCCACCCCGCTTTTTGATACCGGCCTCGACGGCGGCGAACCGAAATCCCGGAACCTTCATGGCCGCGTCTTAGCAGAGCAGGCCGCCAGGGTCAGGGGCTTGGGGCACGCGGCCGCCCGCGCTACAGGCAGGCTGTGGCAATTGGGCATTTTCAAGGCAACCCAACGAAAGCCGCGCGCGCTTGAAACGCTCGCTCCGACGCTTCGACATCGTCTGCCTCGGTCTAAACGCCATCGTCGGCTCCGGCATCTTCTTGCTGCCCGACGACCTGTTCCGCGAAATGGGTGGGCTCTCGCCGCTGGCTTTCTTGCTTTGCGGTCTCGGGCTCTTGCCCGTGGCCTGGTGTTACGCGGTCGCGGCCAGCAACCACGACGCGACCGGCGGGCCTTATCTCTACGCTCGTGAAGCGTTCGGTCCTGGTCCGGGGTTCTTGGTCGGCTTCATGGCCTACGCCAACGGCCTCTTCTCGTTTGCCGCCGTCTCGGCTGCTGCCGCGTCCTCCCTCGCCCGCCTCGTCCCGGCGCTCGCGACGCCGAGCGGCCTCTGGGCGTCGGCGGCGCTCGGCGTAGTCGTCTTCTCGGCGCTCAACTACAGGGGCGCGCGACCGGGGGCGCTCACCGTCGACGTCTTCACGATTGCCAAGTTCGGCGTGCTCGCCGTGCTCGTGGCGACGCTCCTGCCCAGCGTCGGTAGCGTTCCCGTCACGTCCGAACTGCCGCACGGCCCCGCTGGCATCGGAACGGCGGTTTTCATGGCGCTCTTCGCGGCCCAAGGCTTCGAGGTCGTTGGAGTGCCGGCGGGTGAGGCGAAGAACCCCACGCGCGACGTCCCGTGGGCAGTGCTCGGTTCGCTCGGTCTCGCGACGGCCGTCTACGTAATCGTTCAAGCATGTCTCGTCGGTTCCTACGGGGACCTGGCGTTGGTCAGCGACACGCCACTCGCCGATGCAGCTCTGAGACGGACACAGACGCTCGGCACCGTCATCGCCATCGGCGGGCTGGTTTCGACCTGGGGTTTCGTCTCCGGCACGGCATTCGGCACGCCGCGCTACCTGTTTGCAGTCGCGCGCGACCGTCATTTTCCGTTAGCTCTCGCCGCCGTTCATCCGCGGTTCGGTTCGCCGTATCGAGCCGTTGCGCTCACGGCTGCGCTCGCTCTCGTCTTGGTGAGCTTCTTCGACTACCGAGCGCTGATCGGCATGTCGAACGTGACCATTGCCGTACAGTATCTGACGACCAGTCTAGCCGTTGCCCGACTCCAGCGGCGTCCAGACGTCGCCTCGGCTTATCGCATGCCCGGCGGCCCACTCGTGCCGGCGCTGGGCGCGCTGACCAGCCTCTGGATCTTCACGGAAGCGTCCCTGAGCGAGTTGGGCTGGGTCATCGGCACGTTGCTCGTCGGGCTTCTGGGCGTGCTTGGCACGCGCTACGCAGAGACGCGAGCATGAAGGCTTTCGCGGTGGCGACACCCCACGGTCCGGTCAGCGCCGAATTCGATGCGGCCGAATCACCCAGTGGAACGCTGTTCGTCTGTGCGCCTGGCGCAGGCGGTCACAAGAGCGACAAATCGATGTTGGCGCTGGCGGCTGAGTCGAACCATCGGGGCATCGACGTAGTCCGCTTCAACTTCGTCTATCGCGAGCGCGGATCGGGCCGACCCGATGCCATGCCGCTCTTGCTCGAGACCTGGCGCGCCGTCGTGGCCGAGGTGCAACGCCGTCACGCACCCGCGCGTCTCGTGCTGGGCGGACGCTCGCTGGGTGGACGCGCCGCGTCGATGCTGCTTGCCGAAGGTTTCGCGGCCGATGCGCTGTTGCTCGTCGCCTACCCGCTGCATCCACCCGGGCAGCCCGACAAGTTGCGCACGGCGCACCTCGGCTCGATCGCCGTTCCGGTCCTGTGCCTCAATGGCACGCGCGACGAATTTTGCACGCCTGGACTGATGCGTGAGGAGCTGGCGAAGCTCGGCCCGAACTGGACGATGCACTGGCTCGAGGCTGCCGACCACAGCTTGCACGTCCTCAAGCGCTCCGGCCGAACGGACGCCGAAGTGCTCGCGGAAATGGGCGAGGCCACGGCGCGCTGGCTCGCGACCTGACGCGTTCAGTTTCCGACCGGACCAAAGCCGCCGGAACCTGGATTGATGATGAGGCCGCCGACGCCGGTCGAACCACCGGTACTCGTCGAGCCACCCGTGCTGGTCGAGCCGCCCGTGCTGGTCGAGCCGCCCGATGAGGAACACACAGAGTCGTCGGTGTGGAGCACGCATTGCCCATCCAAACACGTCGACGTCGGGCACTCGGGCTGCAGCGCGCAGATAGCCGGGCAGGTAGCGCCGGGTTCGGGCGCGCAGTTGGAGCTGGGTCCTTCACTCCGCCGATCCCAGGTGCGAATACAGCCTTGAGTGAGGGCGCTCCGCTTGGACGCTGCCGAAGGGCTCGCGCAACCCTCCGAGTAGCATTCGTCGCAGACGTCGACCGCGACGACGCAATCGTCGGCCACTTCGCAGTCGGTCTTGATGTTGTTGCCGCAATTGTCAGCGATGCCGCCGCCCGTTCCGCTCAAGCCGCCGCCCGTTCCACTGACGTCGCCGCCCGTTCCACTGACGTCGCCGTTGCCATCGATGCTGCCTCCTGCCCCGCCGCTCCCATCGGCGCTATCCGGCGTGGTGAACACATCACCGCCGCAGGCGGCAGCGAAGCAGAGTGGACCCAGAACGAGCAACAAGGGGCGAAGCGAAGCGCGCAGCATGCATCGAGTGTAGCTCGACTTTCACTGAAAAGCCGATGTGGGCATTCGCCCCCAAGGCGCCTCCATTGGGCTGCCCCTTAGCGCAGCCGCACGATCCAGACCAAGCCTTCGTGATCGGCCAGGTAATTGATCTCGCCGTTCGCTTTGAGCAGCGGCAACAGCCGATCGACCATCGAGAGTTGCAGTTCCAGCCGACCCGACAGCGTCTGCTTCGAGGTCATCCAGGGCGGCCCGTCGACGCGCACGTTCTCGCGCACGAGCAGCAGCAACTCCTGCAGGTAGTCGTCAACGCTCTTACCCATGCCGTTAAGGGGGACACGGCCTCGGGACGTCGGCAAGCAACAATCGGATGCCAGCGAGAAAATTCGCGGGCGCTGCGCGCATCGGTTGTTCGCGACTGAGCCGAATACGGGAGCAATCTCCGCGGCTACCTGGTCCTTACGGCAGGTGGTACCCCGTGGGCCATGAATTCGCGACTTCTCGGTTCACTCCTGCTGGTCCTTCCTCTAGCCTGCGGTTCGCCGCCTCCCCCTGCGGAGCCGCCGCCCCCTCCGCCCGCTCCCGAGCCAGCTGCTGCCCCCGCTCCCGAGCCGACTCCCGAAGAGAAGGCGCGAGCCGCCGAAGCCGAAGCTCTCGAGCAGGATCGCCAGAAGATGCGGGCCGACGCGCAGGCCGAATTTCGCCGCTTCACGCCCGAACTTCACGAATCCAGCAAGGCGCTGGCCGGGCAGAAGTTCGCAAGCCTCAAGACGGGGGTGACGGCGATTCTCAAGAGCGCCCACCGCGAGCCGGGAAACGCCGAGCGCGACGCCGCTCGTCATCCGCTCGAGACGCTCACCTTCTTTGGCGTCAAGCCCAAGAGCACGGTGCTCGAATACGGCCCGGGCGAAGGCTGGTTCACGGAAATTTTGGCCCCGCTGTTCGCCAGCGAAGGCCAGTTGCTCGCCACGACGGCCGATCCGGCAGGACCTGCGGACCAACGCGCCACGTTGTACGCGGAGCGTTTCAAACTGTTCCTGGACAAGGCCCCCGGACTCTACGGTAAGGTGAAGCCGGTGATTGTCGATTCGAAGGCGCCCGAGCTCGGCCTCGAGGGCACGGTCGATACCGTAGTGTTGATGCGCGGCGTTCACGGCATGGTGAACAGCGGCACGTTGGGAGCTTGGCTCGGCACCTTCCACAAGAGTCTGAAGAAGGACGGCGTGCTCGGCATCGAGCAGCACCGCGCGCCCGTCGGTGCCGATCCGATTGCCAGCGCCAAGACCGGATACGTGCCGGAAGCGTGGGTCATCAGTCAGGTCGAAGCTGCCGGCTTCAAACTAGCCGGCAAGAGCGAGCTGAACGCCAACCCCAAGGACACGAAGGACTATCCCGGTGGCGTCTGGACGCTGCCGCCCAACCTCAAGGTGGCAGAGGTCGATCGCGCCAAGATGGTGGCCATCGGCGAGAGCGACCGCATGACCCTCAAATTCACGCGCGTCGAGCCGAAAAAGACAAAGTGAAATCGCGCAGCGCGGCGTCCTCCGTCACGGAGGGCGCTGCCGCTCACTCGTGCTTGTCGGAACCGGGCGGCACAGTGTCGACGGATTCTGGGTGCAGGATCGTCAAAAAGCACTCTTTGACGCCGCGGCCACGGATGGCGCGCACCTCGAACTCGACGTTCTTGTAGCGCACGACGTCGCCGATTTCTGCCGGCCGACCGAGTAGGGCCAGCACCAGGCCCGAAACGGTATCTACCTCGGCGTGCGACAAGTCGAAGTCCAAGTGTTCGCTCAGCTGGTCGAGGCGCGCCATGCCCGAAGCCCGCAAGCGGCCATCGGGGGCTTGCTGCACGGGCGGCGCGGCGACCTTGCCATCCGAGAATTCGCCCACCACTTCTTCGAACAAGTCCTCGATGGTGACGATGCCTTCGGTTCCGCCGTGCTCGTCCATGACCACGACGAACTGGGTCTTTTCGCGGCGCATACGCACCAAGACGGCGTCGAGCTTGGTTGTAGCGGGTACGAACGGCACGGGCCGAATCGACTCGGGTGACAGCGACGTCTTCTCCAGCAGATGCCGGAGCAAGTCGCGGATAATGACGATGCCGACGATGCGATCGAGCGTGCCCTCGTAGACGGGGTAGCGCACGTGGCGACTGTCGCGCACCGCCGCGCGGATCTCCTCGGGAGACGCATCACGTCGCAAGCCGACGAGCTGCACCCGCGGTGTCATCACCTCGCCAGCCGAGAGTTCACTGAACTCGAACAGTTCTTCGAGCACGTGTCCGGCCTCGGCTTCGAGCTTACCTTGAGCCACGCTCTCTTCGACGATGTAGCGCAACGCCTCTGGGGTCGGCGACTTCTCGTTGGCCTCGCGGCGCACGCCGAAGATGCGCAAAGCGACGCGGCCGAACCAGTTCAGCACGACGACGAAAGGCCAAAGGATCCCCTGCACCCAGCGCATGGGTCCGGCGATGCCGAGCGCGGTCGATTCGGCGTGCTGCAAGGCGAGAGTCTTGGGGATCATCTCGCCCAGCACGATGTGCAGGTAGGTGAGTACGGCCATGGCCGCGCCGCTGGCCACCGCGTGGACCGAGAGCCACCCGAACCAACCCGTGACGCCCAAGCGGCTGATAGGGCCTTCGAGCGCGTGGGCCAGCTCGTGCTCGCCGTACATACCCAGACCGAGGCTGGCGAAGGTGATGCCGAGCTGAGCCGTGGCAATGTAGCCGTCTTGGCGCCTCGGATCGCGTAGGACCTCGAGCACCCGCTGGGCGGCGCGATGACCTCGAGCCGCGCGCCCTTCGAGCGCAGCCTTGGGCGCGCTGATGATCGCAAACTCCGCCGCGACGAACAGGCCGTTCAGCACGATGAGCAACAGAACGATGAAAGCGGGCAGCATCAGTCGCGAGCTCCCGATGTGGGTTCGTCGTCTTGGTCCGGCGCCGGCGGGCGAACCGAGATGGCTCGCACCGTCGTGGGGCCCATCTCGACGATGATGACGCGCGCGCCATTCAGCTCGAGCTCCTCGCCTTGCTGCGGCAAACGCCCCAGTTTTTGCACGATGTGCCCGCCAATCGTCGCCGCGGTGCCCTCCCAAGGCTTGCCGAACCAGCGTTCGGCTTCCTGGAGCGGCGTGGCGCCTGGCAGCTGCACAGAGCCGTCCTTTTCGAGGAACACCTCGGGCTCGACGTCCTTCAGCTCGTCGCCGATGTCGCCCAGCAGCTCACCCAAGACGTCCTCGATGCTGACGATGCCCTGCACACCACCGAACTCGTTGACGACTACGGCCTTCGAGGTGCGTTGCTCCTGCAAGAACTGAATCAAGCGATCGGCGCGCAGCGACTCGGGCACGAACGGAATTGGCCGCAGCAGGCTCTCGAGCGATGGCACGACGCCGCTCTCGGCGTAGAGGCTCACCAGATCCTTGGAGCTGACGGTGCCGACGATCTGATCGAGCGAGCCTTCGTAAACGGGCAACCGGCTGTAGGGGCTGTTGAGTATGCGCTCGAGGATCTCGGCCGGTGGAGTACTCGCCTCGATCGCGCTGATCTCGCTGCGTGGCACCATCAACTGGCGCACGGTGCGCGTCGACAGCCGGAGGCCACGGCGCAGGCGCTGATGAGCCTCAGGGCTGATTTCACCGCCCTTGTGCGACGCGGCCAACAAGAGCTCGATTTCGGCCTTCGAATGCACGTGACGATGCCCGCCCGGCTCGACGCCGAAAGGCTTGAGCAGAATGAAGCCGCTGCCGTTCAGCAGCCGAATGAAGCCGCTGTAGCGGTAAATCGTCACCGAGATGCTGGTCGGCAAATAGGTGAGCAGCGCCGTGCGTTCCGGAAACTGCAGTGCGAACGATTTCGGGACCAGCTCGGCCAAGACGACTTGGACTGCCGTCAGCAAGACCAGCACGACGATCGCAGCCGACGACAGCGCGACCGGCGGCGTCAGCTCGAAGCGCTGTCCGAGCAAGGGTGCGAGATCGAGGGCGAGCGTGGCCTGAGCGTACGCGCCGGCTCCCAGGCTCGTGATGGTGATGCCGATCTGACAAGCGGCGATGTAGCGATCGAGCTCTTGTCCGTCGGACAACACTGCCAACAGTTTCTCGGCGCGACGGTTGCCCTTGTTGGCGAGCGCGAGCACCTCGGTTTTGGACGAGGCGACGGCCGCGAACTCGGCGGCGACGTAGAGCGCAGTGACGGCCGTGAGGACGAAGAGTACAAACCAAGGAAAGAGAGTCACCGCTGCTTTCCTGGCTCCGTAACTGTGGACTCAAGCATTTCGGCGGCCGTTTCACGAGCGTGAGGCCCCGCTCGGACAAACCGCCTCACAAAACGCCAAGTTTCCGGCCTATGCAGGCCCGGCGGCCTTCATTCGCGCCTTCTGGCCGACGCTCTGGGAGGTCTTGCAAGCCGGCGCGGAGTTGCTAGTTTCGGCGCCCTTCGACAAGCACTCCGGTGGTTCTCGACGAAATTCCGATCGATTTTGCCGCTTTAGCTCAGTTGGTAGAGCACCGGTTTCGTAAACCGGGGGCCTGCAGTTCAAGTCTGCAAAGCGGCTCTAGAATTACCCAGGTTTTCCGAAAGGAAGCGCCTGGGTTTTTGCTTTCGGCGCGGCACAGTTCGCGGCGTCCAGCGCGAGCAGTTCGATCTCGCTGGGCGATAGCCCGTACAGGCGAGCCAAAAGTGCTTCGAGCTCGCGTTCCGCCGCCTCGATCTCACGTCGGTCAATGGCGGCTGCATCATCGAGTTTGGACGGCAAACGGTATTCCGCGGTATGATGTTTTTGCAGCCTTCGAGCCAACTCTGCGACCTCGCGCTTCTGTGCGGCAGTCGCCTTTGGGATGGGCAAGGGCGCGATGAATTGCTTGTTGGCTTCGAAGTAGCCGCCGCGTTTGGACTTGGCGATGCGGCGGAAGACGAAGTCGGCGACCTTGCCGTTCAGCACACCCAGTAGGAACCAGCCGTCGTCCAGCGTCTCCGTCAGGATGCCGTTCACCCGTACGTTGTTGAAGCAGTACGCGGCCTCGGCATCGAAGAAAACGCGCAGGTGCGGGACGGTTTGGGCGACGCCGAGCTTGGGGAGGCGCTGCTTGTCGATGTTCTGATTGCGACCGAAGCGGTACCAGCTGGCGTCGTCGAAGGCGCCGTTTTCGCGGGCGCGCAGCTCGGGCTCGCAGGCGCGCAAGTAGCTCCAGGTTTGAGGGAAGTCGCGGGCCAGGCGTGCGCGGTCGATCAGTCGGACGGGCTCGGCTCCGTCGTCGTAGGGGAACAACAGGCAGCGTAGGCTCGGCTGGATGGCGTAGCGTTTGGCTTCGTCGCCGGAGAGCAGCGGGCGAAGGATTTCATCTTCGAGTTCGACGAGATGGCCTGCTTGAGTGAGGTAGGTTCCGGGGTACTGCTTGCTCAAGTGGTAGACGTGGTCGGCGCTCGTCTGGATGCCGACGACGATGGCGCGGGCCACGTGCTCGAGTGGTTGGCAGCTCTGGTGCAGCCGCTGGAGCAAGAACCGCTCGGCGCTGGATGCGAACACCCAGGGTCGTTCGGGGTCGAGCTGTGCGTAGGGGACGTGGGCATCGATTGCCGTCCAATCGATACCGTCTACGGGGGAGGCGCGCGAAAGCACGCATTCGACGATGTGGCTCGGTTTCTTCCGAAAGAATTGCGCCGCCGTGTAGGTCGCTGCCGCGTCGAACAGTTGGGCGTCGCCGAAGTCGACCCACCGCCAGAGCTGCTGCGTTTCGAGCAGGAGCCGGCGCAGGCCCGCGCCATTGCCGCTTTTCAGCCAGGTACTGGGCGCGACGAAGCCCAGCTGGCCGTCGGGACCGAGCAGTTCGAGGCCGCGTTCTATGAACGGTAGGTAGATATCGAAGTTGCCGGTTTGTGTCGTTCGATAGCGGGGACGACCGTCGGGCAAGCGTGCGGCCAAGAGCCAGGAGGCAAAGGCATCGTCTCGTTGGCGGAGCTTCTGTAGCTTCACGTAGGGCGGGTTGCCGACGACGCAATCGAAGCCTTGCTGAGCGAACACCTCGGGAAAGCTGGCCTGAAAGTCGAAGGCCGAGTCGAAGAGCGCATTGCCTGCCAGTACGCGCTTGTCGAAGGCGTCGAGCGGCAGCTCGGGCCGCGCTGCGTCGAGCCAGAGCAAGAATCGGCTCAGTTCGACGGCCTCGGGCTGGATGTCGACGCCGTAGACCAGCAGAGGCGGGGCGGAGTCCGGAGGGCGCGACGCGCCCGTGAGG
>Ga0105046_10002084_pt1 | contig 31452 bp, 23 predicted proteins | sample MAT03_FD_78385 | JGI IMG/M metagenome (GOLD analysis project Ga0105046, IMG submission 78385) | Freshwater microbial communities from Lake Fryxell liftoff mats and glacier meltwater in Antarctica - MAT-03 (megahit assembly) | ecosystem: Environmental > Aquatic > Freshwater > Ice > Liftoff...
TGAACCGTTTTTTCTTCATCGAGCGTATCGCGGAGCTGATCGAAATAGGCGATCTCGAGCTTCGTTCCGAGCCGAATCGTTCCGGTTTGTGGTGCCAATTCGCCGAGCAGCAATCGTAACAATGTTGTTTTGCCAGCGCCATTAGGTCCGATGATTCCGACCTTGTCGCCGCGCATGATCGTGGTTGAAAAATCATTGACGATCGGCTTGTCGGCGTGTGCAAACGAGATGTTCTTCGCTTCGACAACCAGCATGCCACTCTTTTCAGCTTCTTGAATCTTGAGCTTGGCGGTTCCTACACGTTCTTGCCGTTCTTGTCGCTGGAATCGCATCGCTTCGAGTGCGCGAACGCGGCCCTCGTTACGGGTTCGTCTCGCTTTGATGCCTTGGCGAATCCAGACCTCTTCTTCGGCAAGCTTCTTGTCAAACAGTGCATTTTGCTTGGCCTCGCCCGCGATCAGGTCGGCTTTCCGTTTGCGAAACGTTTCGTAGTCGCAGGACCAATCGTACAACTTACCCAGTTCGATTTCCCAAATCCGAGTGGCGATGCGTTGCAAGAATGAGCGATCGTGAGTGATGAAGATCAGTGTCGCGGGAAACCGCACCAGGAAATCTTCAAGCCAGAGGATGGAGTCGAGATCGAGATGGTTGGTCGGTTCGTCGAGCAAAAGCAGGTCGGGCTTTGACGCGATCGCCTGAGCAAGCAGCGCTCTTCGCTTCATTCCACTGGACAGCGTTTCAAATCTCGCAGTCCCGTCCAGCTTCATTTTCTCAAGCGTCTCTTCGACATCCAAGTCAACTCGCCATTGTTCCGACGGATCAATGTCATCGGATACACCGGAGACGACGATGTCGTGTACAGTGCCTTCGATGCCAACGGGAACTTCCTGGCGCAGTTGTCGGATCACGATGCCGTTGGATAGCGTGATCGATCCTGTGTCGGGTTGCACCAACCCATCAATCATCTTCAATAGCGTGCTTTTACCAGCGCCATTGCGTCCGAGCAGACCGATCCGTTGACCCGGTTCGATCGTTGACGTGATGCCATCCAGCAGTACCGGTCCACGAAAGCGGATCGAAATATCATTCAAAGTTAACAGTGGCATTGGAGACTAACGCTTATCGATCGGAACGAATTCGCGGGTCTTCGGGCCAGTATAGATTTGGCGAGGCCGATTGATGCGACTGCCGTCAGCGTGCATTTCTTTCCAGTGAGCGATCCAGCCTGGAAGCCGACCGATCGCGAACAACACGGTGAACATCTGCACGGGGATGCCAAGGGCACGGTAGATAACACCCGAGTAGAAGTCGACGTTGGGGTACAGCTTGCGTTCGACGAAATACGAATCTTTGAGCGCCACTTCCTCGAGACGCTGAGCGACTTCGAACAAGGGGTCATTGACCGCAAGTTTCTTCAGTAATTTGTCGCAACTTGCCTTGATAATCGTCGCTCGCGGGTCGCGGTTCTTGTAAACGCGGTGACCGAAGCCCATCAAGCGGTAGTTGTTCTGCTTATCCTTTGCCATGTTGACGTACTTCTCAACATTGACGCCATCGTTGGCGATCTGTTCGAGCATGTTGACGCATGCTTCGTTTGCCCCGCCGTGAAGCGGTCCCCACAAGGCACCGATGCCAGCGGAGATCGAAGCAAACATGTTTGCGTTGCTGCTGCCGACCATCCGAACCGTCGAGGTGCTGCAGTTTTGTTCGTGATCAGCGTGTACGATCAAGAGCAAGTTAAGCGCTTCGACAAAATCGGGGTCGACGCAATAATCGGCTGCTGGGGTTGCGAACATCATGTGAAGAAAGTTTTCACAATAATTAAGCGAGTTCAGCGGGTACATGAACGGTTGGCCGACCGATTTTTTGTAGCTGTACGCAGCGATCGTAGGAAGCTTCGCAATCAGACGGTAAGTCGAAATTTCCACTTGATCGGGATCGTCAACATCCATCGAGTCCTGATAGAACGTCGACAGAGCACCGACGACGCTGCTTAGAATTGCCATCGGATGTGCATCTCGAGGGAAGCCGTTGTAAAACGACTTCATGTCCTCGTGAATCATAGTGTGATGTCGGATGCCTTCGCGGAAAGTTTCTGCTTGTTCCGCGTTGGGAAGTTCACCATAGATCAGCAGAAAAGCCGTTTCGACGAAGTCACAGTTTTGAGCGAGAGTTTCGATCGGGTATCCGCGGTAACGAAGGATGCCTTCCTCGCCATCAAGGAATGTGATCGCGCTAGTCGTGCTTCCGGTGTTTACAAAGCCCTCGTCGAGCGTGATCGCTCCGGTGGCAGCGCGGAGTTTCGCGATATCGATGCCGACTTCGCCCTCTGAGCCGATGATCACAGGCAATTCAATTTCTTTGCCTTGAATGATCAATCGTGCGGTTTCTCCGGTTGTGTGCGATGCGGACGTCATCTTCAATTCCCGCTTATTTTGCTGCGTCTTGGTTGTCGATTGTCTTCGTGGAACTTTGTCGGACGGCGAATTATGGTCTTGGTCCGCCCTCAAAGACTTGGTTCAAGAAGTCTAACTGCTCGGCAACTTACCGACAATCAGCGGACCCCAGAAGATTCCCGTATGCGGCAAGAAATTACAGGCGAAAAAGCAAGAAAAAAAGGCCATCGACTCAGCATCCCGCTGCGTCGATGGCGTCACTGGCCCGCAATTGCCCAAGCGTTAACTTGTCAGCAGCCATGCCAACGCGTAACGCAAGATGTTGACCATCGATGAAGATCGTCGAACATAAAAAGCAGAGCAAGCCAGTCAATAAAATAGGAGGGTCGTCCAGTGAACGCAAAGCCTAAGCGATGCCGAAGTCGATCCGTCGGTTACGCCCCCGAATACCAACATGTCACGATCCCTGTGACTAGATAAACCAATCAAATCATTTGGTTGGTTCGCTCTTGGAGAAAGGAACCGTTAGGATCCAGCGGGAAATAAGTGTCCGGTACCATTTGCCAGGAACTGGCCCTTCGGGTGCTTCGCACAAATGGTACCGGACACTTATTTCCCGCTCATTGCTTATTGAGAGGCTTGATGGGGAGGAGAGGTTGCCTGATGGCCAAGAGAGTTTCCGAAACGTCTTACGTTTGGGTCGTCGTGCATCATGCCAACTCCATTTCGAGTAACGGGTATAGCATCGTTGTGCTCCGCCCGCGATCTGATGAGTGAAACGGTAAGCTGCTTTGGCTGCTCACCATCTAATGTCCCGGTTGTTCAACAACAACCGTATCACGTATGAGTCGCTGCGCATGTCCGCTGCTCTGCGAAAGCAACTGATTTGTGATGTTGCGAATCGTGGCGATCACGAAAGAACTTGTCAAGCAATCTTTTTAAAAACATTGGCTCCGTCAGAAATTTCACACAACGATTTTGCGATTTTCATTGTGTTTGACGAAGCAAAAAAAAATCACTCTCTAACGATCACGACATCGGCGATATCAATCCTCAGAGCGAATAGAGTGATTAGAGTGATTCGTGAACGCTCATGTCTTCAACAACGAATCAAGCACGTTTATCTAACGTGTAAAATCGATGGCACGATTAGCTTTTCGTCATGCGAAGACCAACGTTCGCGATCATTCGATATACTGAATTGGCACGTTTGCTTCTCGCGTTATCAATAACGAATCATTAAGGTCGAAAGTAACCATCGCAATGTCTTCATTTGAGCCAGACTCATCGGACCTTGACTCCTCGCGATATGACTCCTCGCGACCTGACTTCAGTGATCCGAAAAGCAACTGGTCACCAGAATACGTAGCAACGTGCACAGAGCTTCTTGGGCCTGCGGTCGTCCGTAGGCTTGCCATCTATCGATTGCCCGCCGGGTTCTTGCTCTCGGTCATTGTGCCCGTCTTCAACGAAGTGAAGACGGTGGAAAAGATCATTCAACGTTTGATTGAGACGGGGCTGCCGTTACAGATCATCCTCGTCGATGACGGAAGTAGCGATGGGACTTCCGCAAAGCTTACCGAGCTTGCCAGGGTACCCGGTGTCGAGGCTATTTCGCATTCGATTAATCGAGGCAAAGGTGCGGCGATCCGCACTGCGATCCCGGCGACGAAAGGGGACGTGATCGTGATTCAGGACGCAGATCAAGAATACGACCCCGATGATTTTCGTTGGCTCTTGCAACCGATTTTGGAGGGCAATGCGGACGTCGTCTACGGAACGCGTTACGGACAGGCTGACCGCCAGGTTTCGCCGCTGTGGCATCAAATTGCCAACGCGATCATCACATCACTAGCCAGCGTCGCGTTCGGGCTTCGACTGCGGGATGTGGAAACGTGCTACAAAATGGCTCGTCGTGAGACCTTTCTTCAAATTGCCAACGATTTGCAAGAAGACCGTTTTGGAATCGAGATTGAGCTGACGGCAAGATGGGCAAAGCGAGGGATGCGTTTTGCTGAACGTCCGATCCGTTACCACCATCGTTGGTACGGCGAAGGGAAGAAAATCACTTGGCGAGATGGCGTCGCGGCGCTGTTTTGTATCGCAAAATACGGGCTTATGCCCCGACAGCGGTGAACCCGAAAAAGTTTCCAGATTATTGCGGAAAACTTGAACTATCTCCTTCGTTTATGCTAGGCTGAGACCCTCATCATGACGACGCCCTGAGCCTAGTCGACGACATCAAAAACGGTTGATGACGTCCGTGCGAGAGCAGCAACTGATCGATCTCGTTGAGTAACAGCGGTCCAAGTTGCACTTTTCTCAAGCACGCAGTTTTTCCTTTAACGGGAACCTATGGGTTTCGAAGGTATTGCGAACAAATGAGCGTATCAACGTTAACGAAAACAGTGGTGATCAATTCCGCTTTTTTGGAAGAGATCAAAGACAGCAACACTGCACTCTGGCTACAATTCTCGTGTTTGCATGAGGCCTGCAACGTTCACGAAGTCCGTTCCGTGGTACTTCACAATTTGGTTGGGCTACTGAACGATTTTCGCGATTCGCTGGCGTTGCAATTGGCTCTTGAGGAATCGTATGGATACGTGGAAGTCCCGGCGTCCGTGATGACTGAACTGTCTCATTCCGTCGAGCAGGTGCGCTCGCAGCATTGCACTCTCTATCTGACGATCAGCGATTTGGCCGAGCAGGCCGAAGAACTGCAGTATCGTGGCTGGACGGCAGAGCACGTTGACCACCTGGTTCGCCAAGTGAAGCTGTTTGACTTACAATTCAGGGAACACGAGCAGGCCGAGCGTCGGCTGCTTGAAGTTTCCCGGCCAGTGCTGCGAAAAAAGCAATAGCATTTACTGGTCCAATTGTCTTGCGGTTGTTCTGAGTTCGTTTTAAGGAGAAGTCGATATGTTTGGCGAAATGAAAACCAAACCGATGGAAATTTTGTTGGTCGAAGATGGCCTCGTTGACGCAAAAATTACCATCCATGCGTTAAGACGGTCGATGGTCCATCATCGATTGACTTTGGTCAGGACGACCGCTGAGGCACTTCAATTTCTGCGCCGCGAAGGTGTTTTCGGACGAGCGCCATCACCCGATTTGCTGTTGCTTGATCTATGCCTTCCCGATGGTGATGGCTTGGAGGTTGTCGCTGCGATGCGAGGCTTTACCGATCGACGAGCCTTCACACCCGTCGTCGTTTTGACATCATCGGATGATAGCGAAACCAGAAAACGTTGTACGTCGATGAACATCGACGACTTCATCAGCAAGCCAGTCGACGAAGAGCAATTCTTACGTGTCGTACGAGAACACAAGCGGTTGCTGATGTTCAGTCATACGGCGCTCGCAACCGTGTAGATGAGATTTGCCTGTAAAGGCGATTCGCAACAACAAAAAACCCACCAACGAATGGTGGGTTTCACCTTCAAAGTTCGTTTGCGACTTCTCTCTCCGTCTTTCAGGAGAGAGCACAAACAATGCGATCCAAACCTAGAGGTCCCAGCCTTTGCGATACTCTCGCTGGACGAACTGGTTTACTTCAGGGACGTTCTTGCTTGTCAAAGTCTTCGCGTCCCATTCGATGCGTTGACCTTCACCCGCACGCATTGCCAAATTGCCGACCAAAATGGTTTCGGTCAAACGACCTGCGTATCCAAAATTCGACATCGTGCCCGGTGAGTAATCGCCCTTCACGGTGCTGACAAATTCCCACTTTTGACGTTGGTCACCTGCACCGCTAAAAGGAATCCGCGGAAGTGTCTGTTCTGGCACCTTGAAGTCTTTGTGATCGGCTTCGGGAAGCAGAACGTATCGAGCGCCGTAATCGTCTGGCGAGAACAAAATTCCCCTGCTGCCGACGACGACCGCACCGCTGGTCTTTCGCTTGCCTTCACGTTGTTCCTTAACTTGCTTCTGGAAGCCTTCAGGCAATTGGCTGATAAGATCGTCGCCGGGCAGATTGCCACCATCGTACCAATGGAACTTGCAGGCCGACAAATTGCCTCGCTTGGGAAACTCAAACATCAGCGTTGAGCTTCCTGGAAAGGTCTCACCCTCAAAAATACCAGGATTCTTGACCGCAGTGACAGCGACGGGATCCCACAATTCAAGCGCCATTACCGACAGATTCGTCGTATGGCATGCCATGTCACCAAGCGCGCCGGTGCCAAAATCAACCCAACCGCGCCAATTGAATGCATGGTACGCACCGGCCTTAAATGGACGCATCGGCGCAGGCCCGATCCAGGCATCCCAGTTGAGACCTTCCGGTACCGGATCGGATCCCTCCGGACGTCCTTGACCTTGCGGCCAAATCGGACGATTTGTCCAAACGTGAACGTCACTGACGTCACCAAGAACGCCCGACCGAATCACTTCGACTGCGGTGCGAAGGCCGTCTTCGCTGGTGCCCTGATTTCCCATTTGCGTGATCACGCCCATCTCTTCGGCGGTTTCACGCAACAGGCGAGCTTCGCGGATCGACCAAGTCAGCGGCTTTTGGCAATAGACATGCTTTTTCATTCGCATCGCCTTCAATGCGGCGGTGGCGTGCGTGTGGTCAGGCGTGCTGACGGTCACGATGTCGACCTTATCACCCATCTTGTCCAGCATTTCGCGGAAATCGCTAAATCGCTCTGCGTCCGGGAATTCACGGCCTTTCTTCACCAATGTGCCCGCATCGACGTCACAAAGGCCAACGATCGCGACACCTTGTTCAGCGATATGGCTGGTATCGCTGCTGCCTTTACCGCCGACTCCGATACAGGCGGCGCTGAGCGATTGAAGGGCCGATTCCTGGGATTTAGCGACGGCTTGGGTACCGACCCAAAAACCTGCACCGATCGCGGCCGATTGGCCCATGAACTTACGCCGTGACGCACGGTTGGTCCGAGTTTTCTTCATCGAAATCAACTTTCTCAAGCAATGGTGAAATGTGAAACTGAATATGCCCAATAACTCCGCCGAGGACATCATAACCCAAAGGCGGCCGAAACAACAAACCGGTCGTGATAACCGCCAATAAATCTCCCTAAAGTAATGCGGAAAAAAAGTGTCGGTACGCGTAGTGGACAAGTCAACGAGTCTCTGGCGTCCGGACTCGTTGCCTCGTCCACTACGATAGAAATTGACCGTTCGATACTAAGCGACCGGAGTGATTTCGAGACCGAAATCGACGGCGTCTTCGATCGCGTTTTCGTATTCTTTTTCAGACATGCCGAAATGATCGCGCAGCCACGATAGTAACTTTAACTGCGAGTCTCCGATTTGTCCTTCCGCAGTCGCCGCAAGAAAGAAACACTGCAAAGCGAGCCGCTTTTGGGCAATGGACCATGGACTCGACGCCGTTGCAACGAAATTCTTGACCGCAATTCTGTTTTCTCGAATCGACGAGCAGTAGGCTCCTAATGTTTCGCGGTCCATGCCGCTGGGTAGCAGTCGATTGCCGAGATCGATCAGCATTTCAATTTCGCGTTCGGCAATGATGCCTTCGGCCGCCACGATCATAGCGGCACCTTCGAACGCATGATTGCGAAACTGCAGATCCTGCTCCGCTCGGAAGCTACGTTCGTCATGCTGAATCGCGACCAATGGCGAATTCGTTTTGCAATGAGAACACTGGACAAACTCTTCCGCCGGCCCGATCGGAATAACGGGAATGAAGTAAATCGTCAAAAACGGGCGTCGAGCTCGTAGCCGATAGTCACGCAACGATCCACAGGTGGGACAATAAAAGTCCCCCGTTGACCGAGTTCGCGTGATGTTCATGGTGCCGATCAAGAGCATTGCTCAAAACTTTCGACCCAGATCATTCGTTTGGGCCTCACTTGGTCTACGTCGGAAACGGTATAAAGGATCAACTTAGTATCGAGTGGGAAAAGTTTCCCAGACCCTATCCGTTCCGAGTGAATTGTAACTACCTTGCAACTCGATCCTCAACTGCGCGACGCTCTGGCGTCGATTCGACGGCAAATCCGTCAGTATATCGTTGCCGATTCGTTGCTTGCGGTCACGGCGCTGGTATTGGTCGCGTTTTGGGTGGGTCTTCTGATCGACTATTTGCCGGTTCGCCTCGGCGGAACTGAAATGCCGCGTTCAGCGCGTGCCGTGCTACTTGTCGGAGTCGGCGTGGCGATCGTGTTCTTGATCGCGAAGTTGTTGTTGGGGCGATTGAAAAAACCACTTCGCGATGACTCGTTGGCGTTGCTTGTTGAACGTCAGCATCCCGAATTTGCCGGACGGTTGGTCACCGCAGTTCAATTGACCCAGCAGAATCGAATGAGCGACAGTCACGAACCAGCACTGCTTCAAAGGGTGCATGCTGAAGCGTCGTCAGCGGCGCAGTCTATCCAATCGAGTCGCATTTTTCGCTGGGAACCGCTCTGGCAAAAAGTCTGGCTCGTGGCGCCACTTGGAATTGCGGTGATCGTTTTTGCGGCGGTCAGTCCGTCTGCGTTCGGACGCGCGGCTGGTCGATTGTTGTTGCTCAGCGATTCGCCATGGCCTCGCCAAGCGTTACTGTCGATGGTTGGTGTCGAATTGCCGGCCGTGACTGCGAACGAGAACGACGTTCAACCTCCCGATCTGATCACGTTCAAAGACAAAGTGATGCGTTTGCCGCAAGGCTCCAGCGGCACGCTTCGAATTTCGGCAAATGCGGATGGTGCCGTTGTGCCTGACGGTTGCACGGTTTACTACACAAGCGACGATGGGACTCGCGGCCAGGCAAACATGCGCCGTGTCGGTCGGGTCGTCGACGGAGCACAGTCTTTTGTTTTGGATGGCCCACCACTTGCCGGAATCAACGAAAGTACATGGATCAGCGTTCGCGGTCTCGACTCTCGGCTTGATGACTTTCGTATCGAGGCCGTCCCGCCGCCAGCGATCACCCAAATGCAAGTGGTTACTACCGATCCAGTTTACTTAAAGCCCGATGACGCCGATGCTCCAGCGACGCGGACGGCTGACTATCAGTCGGGCTTGCGCGTCCGCGAAGGGTCAACGGTCCGCTTAGTCGGGAAGTCAACCATGCCGCTGGGCAACGTCGCCGTTCGATTGCTCCGCGGGAACGAAGAAATCTCCGGAGAACTTGCGAAGATCGATGCCGATGCCATGGGCTTCAGCGTCGCGATTCCCAATATGCGTGAACCAGCGACAATCGTTGTCGTGCCCGAAGACAAGACCGGGATCACTGCACAACTTCCCTATCGATACTTCCTTGGCGTTGTGATTGATGACTCACCCGAAGTCGAAATGCGGCTTCGCGGGATCGGCACGGCCGTCACTGCCGTCGCAAAGATTCCGATCGCTGGAAAGGCAACCGATGACTACGGAATCAACGAAGCGAAGATCGACATCAACGCCGTCAATACGCCGACCGCCGACGACGCAACGGTTGAGCCAGCAGAAGGCGGTGTCGCAAAGCTTGAAACGCCCCCGCCAGGAAGCTTTGCTAGCGAGCCGATCGTCGCTGATCGAGATGGAAACTTTTCGCTAACAATTGATTTACGATCAATGGCCGAAGCGTCGAGACTTTCGGTTCCTGATCCCGAAGCGAAAGGGCTCGCGGCCGCAATTAACCTGATTGCCGAAGTGTCCGACAAGTACGATCTCGACGGGGAGCATCGAACCAAGAGTGAGTTGTTTCGGCTCGAAGTAGTCACGCCAGAGCGACTTCTGATGCTGCTTGAACGACGTGAACTTGCCCTTCGTGCCCGCCTGGAGCAGTCGATTGATGAGACCCGCGAGCTTCGCGACTCATTGGATGGGTTGCGTCGCGAAGCAGCCGGGGATAGCACCGAAGCAGCTGGCGGAAGCAACGAGTCGGCTGACGCTGACGCGAATTACAAGTCCGAGCCCGAGAATCCGATCGCGAAGGACGAGAGCCGCCAGCAGCAGATTTTTCGTCTTCGTGCTCAGCAAAACGGCTTGCAAGCTTCAAAAACAGGCGATGAGCTAAGTGGGATCGCCGAATCTTTGGACGATTTGTTGATCGAAATGCAAAATAATCGAGTCGACTCAGTCGACCGCAGCGAACGGATCGGGACGGGTGTTCGCGACCCGCTAAGAGCGATCGTGAAAGGCGACTTGACCAAATTACGGCTGGAAATAGGCGAAATTGAAGCCGTTGCGGCGACACCAGTTGCCATAGCAGAAAAATCAGCCCAGGCGGTAAAGACAGCAGAGGACGTCTTGATCGAACTGACCGCTGTCTTGGAAAAAATGTTGGACTTAGAAAGCTATAACGAGATTCTTGATATGGTACGAGAATTGATCGATAGCCAAGATGGATTGATTGAAGAAACAAAGAAGGAACGAACTCAGCGGACCAAAGGTCTATTTGAGGATTAGTTTTGCCTTGATGGCATTGATTCCTAATCGCACTCTGATGTTGAGAACGGCTTGATGGAAATGCGCGGACGGTCGACACGAAACCTTTTGGCTCGCTTGGCGTTGCCATCGTTAGCGTTATTCGTTGCGTCCGTTAGCCTCATCGTCGTCTTGATTCTCGGTTCTTGCGGCCCTGTGGTTGCGCAGGATGCGGCTCCCGAGATTCCCGTATTGGCGGTCAAGCAGAACGAGGTGATGGAACGCTACCGCCGGCTAGAGGAGTTGTTGCTTCGGCTCGCAGATGTCGAAGCCGACGAAAATCCTGAACGAGCCGCGTTGCTTCGACGCGCTGCTCGTCAAAGCCGCGACACCTTCGTGCTTGAAAAGTTGATCGCGGCAAGCGATTCGCTCCGTTCTGAAAAATTTGCTAGCGCGATCGAAAGTCAAGGCGCGGCGAAGGACGGGCTCGACAAGCTCTTGACGCTTCTACTTAGCGAAGATCGGCCCCAACGCATCCGCGATGAAAAGAAGCGGGTCGCGAATATGATCAAGGAATTGAAGGTCGTCGAACGTTTGCAACGAAGCACTCGCGCGCGAACTGAAAACGGTGCCGACCTGAAAGACGTTGGCGATGAGCAAGAACAAATCAGCGATCGTTCGGAAAAGGTCAACGACGATTTGAAGAATGATGAAAACAAGAGTAAAGAGAACCAGGATCCCAAACCTGCCGAAGAATCCAAGCCTTCGGAGTCGCAATCTAAGCCCGGCGAATCAAAACCGGAGGAAATGAAACCTTCGGAAGATAAACCTTCGGAAGATAAGCCTTCGGAGAGCAAACCATCTGAGAGCAAGCCTTCTGAAAGCAAACCATCGGAGAGCAAGCCATCGGAGAGCAAGCCTTCGGAGAGCAAGCCTTCTGAAAGTGAGAGTAAGCCTCCAGGCGAGCAGAGCGAATCTCCTCAACAAGGTGAACAGCAACAGCAGCAGCAAAAGCCGCAATCGCCTGAAGAGGAAGCTCAACAACAGCTCGATCAAGCGATCAAGCAGATGCGAGAAGCTGAGAAACAACTTGATGAATCAAAGCGCGACGAAGCCGTTGAAGAGCAAAAGAAAGCAGAAGAAAATCTTCGAGCTGCGATCGATCGACTCGAAAAAATACTGCGGCAGCTTCGCGAAGAAGAGATGCAGCGAGAACTCGCACGTCTGGAATCGCGGCTACGAAAGATGGCCCAAATGCAAGGTAAGGTGCTGGACGATACCAAAGCACTTTCGGCTGTTCCTGAAACGCAGCGCGATCGACAAGTCGATTTGAAGGCTGGCAATCTTGCGTTCGAAGAAAAGAAGATCGTCATGGAAGCGGATCGTGCGATGCTGTTGCTTCGGGAAGAAGGCACAAGCGTTGCGTTCCCGGAAGTGATGTCGCAGATTCGAAGCGACATGCAACGAGTCGCCGAACGGCTGGCCGCAACCAAGATCGACGTCGTCACAATCGGCATCCAGGATGATGTCTTGGCAGCCCTGGAGGAAATGATCGGTGCGCTCCAGCAGGCCCAGCGGGATCTCGAAAAGAAAAAGCAGGAAGAACAACAAGGCAACCAAAAGGGTGGTGGCGAGCAGGGTGAACAGCCCCTTGTCGAACAAATTGCTGAGCTAAAGTTAATCCGTACGATGGAGACTCGAATCAAATCAACGACGGAAAGGTATGCTGAAATCGTTGACCAGGGGCCATCGGGAACCGAAGAGGTTCTACCGCTTCTAAGAGACTTGTCAGACCGACAGAGTAAACTGTATCGAATCACTCGCGACCTGGTTCTGAAACGCAATCAGTGACAAATAGGAAAGTGACGGCATGGTAAGAACGTTTTCGACGGCAATCGTGGTTGCATGTTTAACGTTATCGACTTTGGGGCTGGCGGCCCAACCGAATAACCCACTTTCCAAACGTGCGTCTTGGAAAACGCCCACTAACGATGAAGTCATCGAGATCATCCGTCGCTCGTTGGACCAAAACGGGTTCTCCGCCGAAAAATCGGACGCCGTCGTTGATCGATGGACTCAGTGGGTTGAGTCAGAAGATGTCGATCCGTTGACCGCCTTCGTACAAGGCATTGCGACGGTGCTGCCAGAAGTCGAGAAGATTCTCAAGTCAGCCGATCAAAGCCTGACCGAGGCCGCCTCGATGCTCGAGTCATCGGGATGGCTTTCAGCTCGTTCGGATTCTGTTCCACCTGCCATCGCTGCTTCCGTCCGAACTTGGCTTGCTCGTGAATTGGTTCGTGAACGATTGTATGACGAAGCGTTGCCTGTTTTCGATTCCGTAGAAGCGTCCGACTGCGTCGATCCTGCGTCCGTGTTGTTTTACCGGGCGGTTTGTCGGCACTCGTTGCTGTTGAAAAAAGAATCGCTCGCCGACTTACGACGACTGCTCGAAAACGAAGAGGATTCGCCGGTTCGATTCGTCCGGACTGCGAATTTGATGATCGCTGACATCAAGCCGCTCAAGGAAGACTCGCTGGACGAAATCTCTCGATTGATGACCGACGTGACCCGACGCTTGGATCTCGGGCGTGCGAACGTTGACGTCCGCGATCGTGAGCAGAAGATCATCGACAAGCTGACCAAGCTGATCGAGAAGATGGAAGAGCAGCAGAAGCAACAACAGCAACAGCAGGCTCAGCAAAGCCAGGGGCAGGGCCAAAGCAACGGCGGGCAGGGACAGCCGATGGACGATAGCCGAATCGCAGGTGCAAGCGGTCAAGGTGATGTCGATCGCAAAAAAATCGGCGACCGGGATGGTTGGGGAAACCTTCCGCCCGCAGAACGGGATGAAGCTCTCCAGCAAATCAGTCGCGACTTGCCAACCCACTATCGTGAAGCCATTGAAGCTTACTTCCGTAAGCTTGCCGTTGACAAACCTTGATTTTGTGTAATCTATCAGGCTCGCCTTTCTTGATTGTTTTTCGCCGCGAGCCCCCTTCACTTGTCGGATATTTCAAGACCCACCGGGCTGTCTTGAATTACTTCATTGAGTCTGCAACCTTTGACGGAACTGAGTTACGATGGTTGATGATAACGCCCCTTACGATTCTTTTTTGCTCGTATCGTTCGGCGGCCCTGAAGGCCCCGATGACGTGATGCCGTTCTTGGAAAACGTGCTGCGAGGCAAGAACGTTCCGCGCGAACGAATGCTCGAGGTCGCTGAGCATTACAGCCATTTTGGCGGCGTCAGCCCCATCAATGAACAGAATCGAAATCTGCTTGCCGCGATCAAAACTGAGTTCGCGAGGAGCGGCGTCGATTTGCCGATTTACTGGGGCAATCGAAACTGGCAGCCGTATTTCGCAGACACTCTGCGACAAATGCGTGACGACGGATGCAAGCGAACGCTCGCGTTCTTCACCAGCATGTTTAGTTGCTACAGCGGATGTCGCCAGTATCGCGAGAACATCATCGCCGCCCGAGAAGAGGTCGGACCTGATGCACCTCATGTCGATAAGCTTCGCATGGGTTTCAATCATGCTGGCTTCATCGAACCGATGGCGAGTAACGTCCGCGAGGCAAGAGCGTCCATCGATGGTGACGAGTCGACGCCGATCTTGTTCACGGCACATAGCATCCCCAACTCGATGGCCGACAATTGCAACTACGAAAAACAGCTACGAGAATCGTGCCGTTTGGTTGCTGAAGCCGCGGGAGCGACAACCTGGCGTTTGGTGTTTCAAAGCCGCAGTGGTCCGCCCCAGCAACCATGGCTTGAGCCAGACATCTGCGATGCGATCCAAGAGCTAGATGACACACAGCCTTTAGACAAAGTCATCATCGTCCCGATCGGTTTCGTCAGCGATCACATGGAAGTGTTGTTTGATTTGGATGAAGAGGCTGCACAGCTTTGTCAATTACGTGGCATCCGTATGGCTCGTGCCAAGACCGTGGGAACGCATCCTCGCTTTGTCACAATGATTCGAGAATTGGTTCAGGAGCGAATAAGCTTGACGTCAAGCAGGCCAGCGCTTGGCGATCTTGGCCCATGGCACGATGTGTGCCCAGCGGACTGTTGCCTGTACACGCCCACTCGGCCCATGGTGGCAAGGTAACGATCGAGCGGTCACCGCCGGATCATTCGTACAGAAACAAAAAACGCTCGGCCACCCCCCAGCGGCCGAGCGTTTTCACACTTCTTCGTTCTCGTCGAACCATTTGCTTGGCTGATCGCGGTCGGACAAATTCGCCCCGGTTGCAAATCACCGGCTCCCATCGGGACGAATCATCGATCGCGTGTCAAACACCGACCTGCATCGCAAGTCGGTTTGCAGCATGATTAAGACGAGGCGAGGAAACGTCGTTTGGACAGCAGCTCAATGTCTGCAAAGTTGAACGAAGAGAAGGCCGTCGCTGGTAGGCTACCGACGGGAATCGAGACCGCAATACTATTCCCCGTGTCGGCTGGCATTGGTCCGACACCTGCTTGCTCGAGTCCATCTCGGAACCCGGCAGGTTGAATTTGCGTTACCGTGTAGTTTCCAGCAGACAAGTTGTTGAACGTATAATTGCCCATCGCGTCAGTCATGGTCGTTTGCAAGGGAGCGGAAGTGGGCGCAGCACCGGCGACTCGCAACTGGAGCGTCACGTCTCGAAGGCCTCGGTCGTTCGTATCGAAAAGACCATTGTTATTCTGATCCCGAAAGACTCGTCCAGCGATCGAATAGTTTCCTGGATCGACGTTCGTCTGCACATTCGCGACGTTCGGCAGTGCGTTGGCACCTTCGGGCGTCATTGTCGCAACAGTAGCTTGATTGATAAGGGCACCGACGATCGTCGTCCCGATGGTTGCATTGATCGTGTAAACGGCCGTCGCTGCCGGTGCCAAGGTTCCCACGGCCACATTCACCGTTTGTCCGACTGCGGTTAGCGCCGTTCCGCCTGGTCCACTGCCACTAGTAAACATCACACCCGTTGGCAGGACATCCACAAGCGTAACCCCTGTCGCGGTCGATTGGCCGCCGTTGCTGACGGTCACCGTGTATTGCAGCGTGCCACCTGGAGCCGCTGTTAAATTGTTGACCGTCTTGGTAACCGTTACATCGGCCGTAGGATTGAGCGTGGTTATGAAATCATCCGTCGCAATCTCCGTCCCGAGGGTTGCGGTCGCACGGTTGAGCAAGTTGCCGGTCAGAGCTGCATCCGTACCAACGGTGATCACAACGGTCGCTTGGTTCGCGGCACCGATTCCGATCGTTGGGATCACAAACGCGACGTCACCGCCGGTTCCGGTGTTGGCGATCGCGGTCGCGTTCAGTGTCACAGACTGAATCGTGACGCCCGCTGGCAAATCGTCAGCAAAGCTAACGTTGGTCGCTACGCTTGGTCCCGTGTTGCTGACAACGATGGTATAAACGATCGGTGCTCCCCCTGGGATTGCGGTCGCCGGCCCAGTTTTATCTACGGTTAGGTCAACCACAGGCGTTAGCGGCGTTGAAACCGACGCGGTGTTGCCTGCTGGTAGATCGGATACTCCGCCTCCACTTACCGTTACCGAATTAGAAAGCGTTCCCGTGCGGGTTGCGGCAATCGTGCCGGTCACCAGCACCGAGACGCCGGTCGCACCCACAGGAACCGACGGAATGACAAATGCGAGCGTGCCAGCAGCGGGATCGTTGTCAATGACTTGGGTTCCACCAATGGTTACGGATGTCGCTGTGAATCCGGTCGGGAAGGTGTCAACCACGTTGACGTTCACCGCATCGCTTGGACCGCTGTTGGTAACCAAGATCGTATACGTGATATTTCCGCCCGGTGTTGCCGCGTTCGTGTCGGTTGTCACGCCTCCTGGAGTCGGTGTTTGGGTTCCACTGAAGTTACTGGACTTCGCGACGACAAGCTCGATATCGCGAATCGGTACAATCACTTCATCATCGTCTTGGTCACCGTTGGCTGTATTGATATCGACGTCAACCGTTGCACCGGAGTTGATCGGGGCAACCAAGGCTGTGTTCGTAATCGAAGCGGCGGCGTTTTGTGCAACGAGCACATCAAATGTGAACGTTGCTGAAGCTCCGATTGCGAGCGTTCCGCCGGTGAACGTGAGCGTTTGACCAGCGGATGCCACGGTCACGCCCGACGTTAGCGCATCGAAGCTATTGGCAACCAGTGTCAGGCCTGCGGGCAAGACATCGGTCACCGTAAAGCCGCGTGAGACGCCTGGGCTAGTCGTCCTATTGGTAACGGTGATCGAGAACGTCAACGGGGCACCGAAGATCGCCGTCGAGTTATCACCTGGAAGTGTAGAAATTGATTTGGCGACCGTTAAATCAACAGCGCGAGAAACGCTGCTGTCAACGCTCGCGTTGTCGTTTGCCGTGTTGGTATCCGTATCCGGTGTGTTAGAAACCGTCGCTGCGTTCGTGATCAAATTCGCTGCGTCTGAATTGACGGTGACGGTTAACAAGATTGGCACCGGAGTTCCACGGTTGACATTACCGACGTTGGCGGTGACTTCACGAGTGGTCGAGTTGAACGTGATCCCGGCGCCGACGGCTCCCGTTCCAATTCGTCCACTGACAAACGTCACGCCTACAGGCAGCGTATCGACGACAGTCACGCCTGTCGCAGCATCATCGATAGCCGGTAAGTTCAAAACGTCGTTGTTGACCGTGATTCGATAAACCACCGTATCGCCGGTTCGTGCGATGGCCGGCGGAATGGGGTTTCCGGTGGTCGTCTCGAGCGTCTTTGAAATCGATAAGTCGTTTTGTGGCAGATCAAGCAGTGCGTCATCGGTATTGTTAGCAACCAAATCAAGCTGATCGCCATCGACGGTAGCAGAATTCGTAAGGTCTGCGGTCACGTTGGCGGCAAGGATCGTCACGATATGGAACGATGTCCCGGCGGTGCTTCCCAGGTTCGTCAAGTTGAATGTCGTCAGATTGCCGACGGTACCACCAAGCGTGACGCCGGTCGGCGCGATGGCCGGGTTGGCGGTACTGGTCAGGCGGTCGAAGGTCAAACCGATAGGAAGCGTATCGACAACAGTGATACCGGTTGCCGTCACCGGCCCGTTGTTCACGACGTCGATGCGGAAGACTGCTTCACGGGTCCCGTTGGGCAATGGCGCACCGAGAGACACGAACGTTTTGGTCAATTGCAAATCGGCGTTGGAGACAAAGCCGAAGTCAAACGTGTTGTTCGTATTGCCACCAATGATAACTGTCGGCTCTTGGCCCGAGATCAGCTCGAACGCACCCGACGCGACATAAAGTTGGCCAAGGACAGCGCGTCCGTCATCATCATTGTCGACGTTCGCATTCGCCCCTGCGGTTTCCGGGGTCGGTGTACTGGTAAGGAATCCGACCAGAGTTCGTGCGCCGACTGCAACGCTCGAGGGGTCAAACTCACGACCAGGAATCACGATCGCGTAAAAACCAGGCGTTACACCGGTGAATGAGTAGCCACCGGATACATCAGTCGTCGTCGTAGCAACGGGTGTCTGCGTGCCGGGATTGACGACACCGGCCAAGGATGTCAGCGCGTAAAGCTCCACATCGACGCCTGCGAGTCCAACATCGCCCGCGCCGAAGATTCCGTCATTATTGTTGTCTTGGAAGACAAGGTTACCGGTCGTCAGCGGCTGCACATTACGGAGGTTAGCCGTCACCGTTTCGGGTCGAGCGGATTCAACGAGCGAAACCCGCACGTCTTGGTCTGCAACGACGGAGATCGTCTGTTCGATCGCTCCCACATCGGTAAAGTCCGCAGGCCCCGTGGCACCACCGACCGTGTCGGTTGCAAAGCTCGAAAACGGAACGAAGACCGTTGTCGGACCCGGGTCGGCGGCGGCTGGGAAAGTAACATCAGCGAAGGAGAAATTGGTTGCGCTCGTATAGATTCGAACCGTGATACCTCCACCAATTGTCGGTACTGCGGAGTCGATCTCGAAGATCAATCCCGAGCGGCTGTCCGACGCATCAAGGTCTACACTTCCAAGTCCAAGGGGATCGAGGGTTGAACTGTTGTCGCCATCGTATTGAATCAACGCAGTACCGGGCGCGACCGACGAACCGATCGCAAGCAGGCCTGGGTCCGTTACGGTTGCGCCAGGAACAATGTCCAGCGATACATTCCCCGCACCTCCGGAACGCGTCAACAACACGTTGCGTTGGCCCCCAATCGCGTCGGGCGCCGCATTGTTTGATGTCACGGCTATCGCGGTGTTGGCGACCAATGCCAATGGCGTCTGGTTAAACGTATCGATCGCAGCAACCCGAACGCTGCCCGTCAAAATGTCCACGGTCGAGCGAGCAGGATTGACGAGCCCCACCGGCGTGACTGTCGCGGCCTGCTGAACAAAGTATCGCCCCGGTGCCAGGTCATCGAAACGATAATTACCAAGCGTAGGCCCCGCCGTCGAACTGGAGGTTACGGTCCCACTCAGACTATCGCCCACGTCGAATGATCCCACGGTTCCCGTGGTTGGATTGTCGAGAAAAATCTGCACCTGGATGCCACCAATTCGTGTATCGGAAACCTCCACGGTGGTTGCGCCACTTCCGTTGTTGTCGATGAATGTCGTGCCAATGATCGCACCGATGTCCGCGGCAAGCAGGCTTCGCTTATCAAGACTCTCGAGCCGCAAACCTCGATAGGTCGGTTTTCGCGACTTGGTTCGTTTGGGCTGACCGGTGATTCGCTGGATGAAACTCTTGAACATCATCAGTTCTCTTAACTCTTTACGGATTGCCGAGCTCAACTCGGTTTCAGTGATTCATTCGTTAGATATCGGACAATCGGTACGATCGTCACTAGTCAAACACTTGGGATCTGCGGACTTCCGCGTCCATGATGGGATTTCTACCAGGTGAACTCGCCACCCAGGTTAACGCCATGAACGTAGTAGTCGGTGTCGTTAAAATCGAATCTTGGACGGCGACTGGAGGTAATGGTTCCCGTTGCGGGAGGCAGGAAATTCGGGTTCACATCAAGATCGATTTGGTCGCCAGGTCGGACCACGTTGGACCAGTAGACAAACGTGTAGCCCGCTCGTAGGTTAAAATTGCGTGTGATGTGATACCCAACGGTCGCACCAAGTTCGGGCACGACCGAGAACTTATCTCGTTCATGTCGATCAATGTTGCTCTGCTGTGCTAGCAAGCCACCGGCAGGCAATTGCTCGGTTCCATCCAGTCGCGTCGACCCATTGATGTTCACGACTTGGCGAGTATTTCCCAAAGCCATTTTTACAAGCAAATCGATCGACCATGGTCCGCGTCGGCGATTGTAGTTCATTCCCAAGTCGAGACCGTTGAACGTGTTGGACGCGCCAAAGTCGTCGCGAATCAAGAATGACCCGCTATCGGGAGCAGGTAACAGCGATACGAGATCTTCGGTGATGCCTACCGATTCATCGAGCTGCAAGTATCGGTAGCCGAACATCGCATAGGTTCGTGAGTGGACTTTGGCACAACCGCCGCACATCCAATCGTGACCGCAACCGTCGTTGCAATTGGTTTGATATCGAAGATTGAACCCTGCACCGACTAAATCGCTCGTTGCGTTCACAGCCACCGTGCCGCGAAGCACGTTCGGGTAAGCGACAAGTTCGGAGTCTTCGCCTGGATTGGTATCTCCGACATTGAAGAATGGCCGAGCAAGGATTTGACTACCGACAGCACCGGTGCTGGTTCGCGAGAACGCTACGGAGTCACTTTCGAGATCAAAGTAGTCAGCGGCGATGGCCCATTTGTGGCAACGATCAAGCCAAAATCCGAAGTTCAGTCGCAGGCCATTGAGGCTATCATCCAGGACCCGTTCGTCCCCGAACAGAACCGTCCCACCGCGGGTCAGCACGCCTGCGTCAACTTGAGGAGTCGTCGATGGACTGCTGGTCGTTACCAACGGTGGCAAGTCCATGCCCTTTTGTCTCCAGTTTAGATAATCAAGCGAAACCCAACCGTTTTGAGGAAAACAAAGGGTTAGACAGGGGCGCCATGCCTTGTCACCGAAGCGGCCTGTTTGGCACGAATCGCATCCACACGAACCGCCACAGCTTCCCGAAGAATCGCATCCGCTGTCGCATGAGCAACCCATTGAGTCACAGCCCATCGCTTCGCCGCCGTAGTTATCGCTCACCACGTCGCCGGTGTACGGTTGTGATTCGTAAATCACTTCACCATCCATCGGTTGGTAAGTGTGCATCGGTCCGTTTTGCATGATCGAACGCTGTGAAGGCGTTGGAACCTCGTAACCGTCGGCACCCAAGTCCATCAGCGGCACTTCGCCAAGGCCGCTTCTCGCGTTGGACTGTGGGAGAGGCTTTGGTGCGGGAAGGTCACCGGTCGCCTGAGTGCGTCGAACCGGTCCACGTGAAGGCGTTTGGTTCGCGGCTTGGCGAACAGCAGATTCTTGGCCGTTCGATTCCGAGCCAGCAACGGCTTGGCGAACGGGTTGCCAACGCGTTCGCGCTGCTTGCTCAACCTGCGTTCGAGGCTTAGATGAACGGCTGTTGGATCGACTGGTTTGCTGGGCAAACGAGTCAGAGATCGCAAACAACGTGATGCCGATGGTCAGGCAGGATGTTAGGAATTGTCGAGATGGCACGGTGCTTATCGCATGGCTGGTGTAGTGATCTATCGCGGAATCGCGAGCTGCGAAACGCTCTAGACCGAAACTCGATTCCCCCTTGAGCCATCGCGGCGTTTAAACCGCTGGGCTCAAGGATGTCATCGGCCAACCCAATCGTTAAAGTTTGCCAAAAGCGCAGAAAAATCGGAAAAATCCGAAAACTCAATGCAACCGGCAAACTCCACCCAATCGGGGCATATTTTAAGGGTCCGGGTGATGCTGCGCTAAAATCGATTAAATTCTCTTTAAGCCCAACAGCCTTGTTTAATTGGGCCAGGGGCAACGCCCCTTTCATTACCCACATTGGACAGAACGCTAAGTTCATTTTGAACTCGTTTTATACCGCATAGCGGTTAAAGCCATTAGCCGTGGGCGTGCAGCGCACCCACGGAACCGTTTGAGCTACGATGATTTCGACCCCGAAGGATGTCGCAGCGCATGCCGGGCTACGACACCCTTCGGGGTCGAATTCTTCGCGTTCCCCTATGTCCGGTGGTGATTGCTTCGCTCAACCACCGGCTAATTGCTGAAGTCCCTAGTTATTGACGCGTTCACAATACTCGCCCGTGCGGGTGTCGATCTTGATCACGTTACCAATTTTGATAAACCCAGGAACCGTGAATTCGGCACCGGTTTCGACCTTAGCAGGCTTAGTGACGTTGGTCGCCGTGTCGCCCTTCGCGCCCGGTTGGGTATCGATGACTTCAAGTTCAACGTGCGACGGCGGGTCGAGGGCGATCGGCTGGTTGTTAAACAGCATCACCGTACAAGTCATGCCGTCTTTGAGATACTTCCAGGCTTCATTGGCAATCTCAGACTTGATTTCGTACTGTTCAAAGGACACCGAGTCCATGAAAATGTAATCCTCGCCCTGGCGATAAAGGAATTGGACATCGGTCGTTTCAACGTCCGCACTTTCCAACGAGTCGCCGCCCTTGTACGTTCGGTCTAACATGGTGCCGCGAACGAGGTTACGCATTTTGCATTTGTATAACGCGTTGCCTTTACCGGGCTTTACGAAAAGCATTTCGACCATGACATACGGGTCACCGTCGATTTGGATTTTGAGACCTTTGCGAAAATCGCTTGTGTTGTATGTTGCCACGACCGAGCCGGCTCCGTCAGCGTAAAAAAGAAGAAATGGGAATGGTTTTGGACGCTCCAACGCAGATTCTAACTACAGCGGACGAAATTGTCCCCACCGGTTCAACTGATTTCGCTCAGCCTGATTGGCAACAGGCGATGCGACTTGCGATCCGCTCGGCAAGCGAACTGCGCCGCGTCCTGGACCTTCCGCCAGGAGACGCCACGACCGCTCAGGCGGAAGCTTCGTTTCCCACTTTCGTTTCACGAGAATTTTTGTCGCGGATTGAACGCGGAAATCTCCAAGACCCGCTGTTGCGTCAGGTTCTGCCGATCCGCGAAGAAAACGACGTTCTGGACGGTTTTGGAGGCGACCCCGTCGGGGATAATGCGTCCACGATCGCACCTGGGCTGCTGCAAAAATACGCTCGCCGAGCCTTGGTGATTACTACTGGCGTTTGCGGCATTCATTGCCGCTACTGTTTCCGGCGGGAATTCGATTATTCGGCGGCTTCCAAAGGTTTGTCGCTTCAGTCAGAAACCTGGCAACCGGCGGTCGATCAATTGGCGGCGCGAAAGGAGATCGATGAGGTGATTCTGAGCGGCGGCGATCCGTTGACGCTCAGCGATTTAAAACTAGACCGATTGCTGAGCGCGATCGAGGCAATTCCCCATGTAAAACGGCTTCGTATTCATTCCCGAATGCCGATCGTCATTCCGCAGCGGGTCACCGATCGGCTCGTCAATCGCCTTCGATCGGGTCGCTTGGCGGCTTGGATGGTCGTTCATTGCAATCATGCCAATGAGATCGATCGCGGCGTTGAGATTGCGTTGTCAAAAATGATTGACGGGGGCATTCCGGTTCTCAACCAGTCCGTTTTGCTGCGTGGCGTCAACGATTCCATCGAGACCATGGAATCGTTATGTCGACGGTTGGTCGACCTACGTGTCCAGCCTTATTATCTGTTTCAGCTTGACCGCGTGACCGGAGCAGCCCACTTTGAAACCGACGTGAAATTCGGTGTTGCGATCATCGACGAGCTTCGCAATCGATTGCCAGGTTATGCCGTACCTCAATTCGTCGTCGAAAACGCGGGTAAAAAATCGAAGACGCCGTTGAGCTAGGTTCTGCCCCCCGCACTTAATGTTGGAAATCTCTAGGTTCGCTCACCACATTGTCCCCATTGTGACGAAGGTAACGATTATTCCGAAGAATGCAAAGCGAGCAGAATCACCGTTGCCGGTCGCTTGCCGCTTTCGTACGATTAATCTTTCTGACTTCTATAAACGTCCGATTTTCTCTAGCCGGATAACGCTCAATGCGATCTCTACGTCGTTTCGTGTCTCGTTCCCCATTTTTGTTTAATGTGAAGGGCTTGAAAGCCACGCGACCCAATCGACGGTTAATTTTGATTGCTAGCCTCGGATTGACGATACCCTTTGCTGGTTTTCCCCAGAACCAGCCCAGTTTTGGACAGGACGTTTCATCATCGACGTTGCCTGCCGTTCGACCCTTGCCAACGGTCCCTGGTGCGATGCCGGCGGCTCCGGCAGTACCGTTGAAGCCAGGCGAGCAAGATGCGAACGTCGCTCGCTATGTTTCACGTTTGCTCCCTCGCAAGCACATCAGCAGTCGTCCCGTCGACGACCAAGCAAGCTCGAGAGCACTTGACACGTTTCTGAAGATGCTCGACCCGATGAAGCTTTACTTCTATCAGTCTGACATCGATGAATTTGAACGTTATCGAAACGAGTTGGACGATTATGTTTTACGCGGCGAATTGACGCCGGCCTACAGCATCTTTGCTCGCTATTTGCAAAGAGTGAATGAACGGGTTGTCGTCGCCCAGGCGTATGTGAATCAGGACTTCGATTTTACGGCTGACGAGTCGATCATCATCGAACCCAAAGAAACGACTTTCGCCAAGACCAAAGAAGAGTCGGATGACAAATGGCGTCGCCAAATCAAGTTTAATCTTCTTGATTTGAAGGACGAAGGCAAATCGATTGAGGAAGCACGTGAGCAGCTGAGCAGACGATATTCTCGATATGCAAAGCGTTGGGCCCAGACCGATGCGGACGAGCTGCTGGAACTGTTCCTCACCTCGGTAACGATGGCGTACGACCCACACACGACTTACATGTCACCTGGTTCGCTCGAAGATTTCACGATCATGATGCGACTGAACCTGGAAGGGATCGGTGCGGCGCTGCGTGAGAAAGACGGCTACACGGTTGTCTCAAATGTAATTCCCGGTGGTGCTGCTGACCGCGACGGACGTTTGAAAGAGGACGACTACATCGTCAGCGTTGGCCAAGGTGAATCCGGCGAAATGGTTGACATTGTTGAGTCCCCACTAAAGCAAGTCGTTGACCAGATTCGCGGCAAAGCGGGAACGGTGGTGAGTCTCGGCGTGAAGAAGGGCGGCGCTGGCGAAGTTGAGACCTACACAATGACTCGCTCGAAAGTTGAACTCGCGGAAAGCGCCGCGCGGGGCGAGGTGATCGAGCATGAAGTTCCTGGTGTCCCAGGAAAAATGAAGATCGGATATATCAATCTTCCGAGCTTCTATCAGGATATGGATGGTGCGAGAAACAACGCTGCCGATTTCCGCAGCAGCACACGCGATGTCCGCCGAATCCTGGACGGTTTCCGCGCTCAAAACGTGGACGCGGTAGTCCTTGACCTGACGAAAAACGGCGGCGGCTCGCTGACCGAAGCGATCAGCCTCACGGGACTGTTTATCGATCGTGGTCCCGTGGTTCAAGTCAAAGACAGCGATGGCACAGTCACCGCATACGATGACGAAGAACCAGGTGTTGCATGGGCCGGTCCGTTGGTGGTGATGACGACGAAGTTCAGCGCCTCGGCGAGCGAAATTCTGGCCGGTGCGATCAAGGACTACAAGCGAGGCATCGTCATCGGTGACCCTGCGACGCACGGCAAGGGAACCGTACAGACGTTGATGGACCTGGGACGCGAAGTCTTTCGAAACGATCGGATGAACTTGGGTGCGCTCAAGGTCACGCTGCAACAGTTTTACCTACCCGATGGCGACAGCACTCAGCGAAGCGGTGTTGCTGCTGACGTGATACTGCCTTCGATCACGGCCGATATGGACGTCAGTGAAGCCGACCTGGATTTCGCTTTGCCACATGACACCGTCAAGCTGGCGAAGCATCGTGTTTACAACATGGTCCCTGGAAATCTCATCACGAAGCTCCGAACCAACAGCATCGAACGGGTCGAAAAAGATTCGGATTTCATGGAACTGATGCGACGTCGAGAACTTTATCTTCGCGTTAAGCAGGAAAAGACGTTGTCGCTTAACGAGGAAGTCTTCATGGCCAGGCGGAAAGAAATGGACGCCCAGAAGGAATCGGAAAAGGAAGAGCTTGAAGTTGAAAAGTCGACCGACGTGGTGTTCCGCAATTACTACTACAATCGCGAAGCCCTGAACGTCGCTTATGACTACGTGATCGGCCTCCGCGAGCAAAACCTGGCAAGCGCCCGGTGATTTTTGGCTGTGACAGACCACATAGGAGCAAGCAATCTGGTAGGATCGTAAGGCAGTGTGCGGATACGCGTCTCCCAAACTCCTTACGATCGTCGTTCATGGCCGTGGCGTTGACCAGCGATTCCAACTCTTCTTCACCCGAGCCCAGTTCTGCGGGGACTTTGAACCATGCTCAGCATGGTCTGGCAAGATTCTGGTCAGCGGCGATTGCGACGACCGTGGTTGCGGTCTGTTTAATCATCGGCGTCGTCGCCTTCGTCGTAATGCAGGGTCGAGATTCGGGATCAAACACGTCTTCGTTTGTTGTCGTTGCCCCTTACGATGCCAATCGAGCTGAAGCATACTTACGAACGATTTGTGATTTCGGTCCTCGCCCGAGCGGCTCGCCAGCCATGGCGAAACAGCAGGCGTTCTTAAAAGACTTTTTCACCAACGCCGGTGGAACGGTCGAAATGCAAACGTTCAAAGAGCGAGATCCGCTGACCGGAGCGGCCGTCGAGATGACGAATATCATCGCGCGGTGGCATCCCGAACGACCGGATCGAATTCTTGTCGCTGCCCATTACGACACCCGACCTTTTCCCGATCGCGATTCTCAGAATCCGAAAGGAGTTTTTGTTGGCGCAAACGACGGCGGCAGTGGCGTGGCGGGCTTGATGGAATTGTCTCATCACATGAATCGTCTGCCACCGAATGTAGGCGTCGATCTGGTTTTGTTTGATGGCGAAGAATTGGTTTATCAGGAGCGAAGGGACTCGTACTTTTTGGGTTCAACCTATTTCGCTCGAAACTATGTCGCGAACCCACCGGCGAATCCTTACAAGGCCGGTGTGTTGCTTGATATGATCGGCGACAAAGAGCTTCGGATCTATTACGAGCGCAACAGTTGGAACTATGCTCGTGACGTTTGCAAATCGTTGTTCGGCGTTGCCGAGCTATTGAAAGCGGACGCGTTCGTGCCGCGAATTCGTCATGAAGTTCGTGATGACCATATACCGCTCAATGATATCGCTCGCATTCCGACGATCGACTTGATCGACTTCGATTATCCGCGCCCTGGTATCGGTGCGCCGCAGTATTGGCATACAACAAAGGACGTTCCTGAAAACTGTAGCGGACAATCGATTGCGACCGTAGTCTACGTACTGCATCAGTGGTTGATGCGTCAGTAACGGGAAAATAAGTGTCCGGTTACCATTTGTGCAAAGCACCCGAAGGGCCAGTCCCTGGCAAATGGTACCGGACACTTTTTTTCCCCTTTCCGGAAAGGTTCTTATCATGCTCGCTGGTTGCTTGCTGATCGGGTTCACCGTCATCGTCGTCGCAGTATGGCTTGAGTACAACGATTCGCTAGGATGGCCGAACGAGATCGAGCTTGAACGAGTTGCGTCGTCAGATCGAGACGAACGTTACCGGATCGTAAGGCGACGTTGGCGAAAAATCGTACACTGCTTAATCGCCGTCTGTGGAGCGTTGATGGCTGCGGCAGGCCTTTCTGGTCTCGGGCCGTTCTGGATCGCAGCTTGGACCGCGGTGGCATTGTTGATGCTGACCATCATTCTCATCGCCATGGGCGACGCGATCCGATCGCATCGGCACTATGCTTCGAAACTGCGCGGTCCAAAGAATTCAGACGATCAATCTCGCTGACAATCGTTATGCGTTCGCTACAGAAGATTTCGACAAGCTCTGTGCGGCCGCGTTGCCGATTCGATCACTAAACCTTTGCACACGCTCTCGAGTCGCGACCAAGGTCACAAACGTCCCCTGCTGCACAACTCGCTTGTGTTGGTTCACCAATTGACGAAGCCAAGTAACGCGGCCCGCTCGACGGCCATGGGCAACCGCTTCCAACACGGTGGTCACGACGTGTACTTTATCGCCAAAGAAAATGGGAGACTCGAAACGCCATTCCGCAATACTAACCAACGCCAAAGTCGAAACGCAAGGATTCTGACTCGATAGCCCCGCAAGCACTCCCAATCCAAGCAGCCCATGAGCAACCGGTTCACCGAACGGTGATGAAGCACCCACAAGTTGATCGGTGTGCAGAGGGTCGTGGTCGCCGGTCAACTCCGCGAAGTCAGCGACATCGTCAGCCGTGATCTCGCGTACTGCACTGATCCATTGGTCGCCTTCTCGCAGGTCTTCAAACAGTAGCGTTTTATCCAATCGTGTTCACCGTTTTCGTGTTTCCGCTAAACCGAATCCTATCGATTAAACCGTTTGTCTCGGTTCAACCCATAGCTTGCGCAAGACAGCTCAAATGTTAAAGCCCGAAAAGAGACAGAAAACCAAAAGACTGGAATTCGGCCATGGCCGAATTACGATTACGGAGTTTAGGTAGCCTGTTCGCGACGGTGTGATTCACGGCTCATTGAGGTCCGCCCGTCTTTGAGTCACAATGGTTCAAATGTGATCACGGTCACACATGCCACGATACGTTGTTTGAAAACGTCGTTCACCCTCGCCAATCCAATTGGCCATTGGAAACTAACTCCAGTTTTTTCGGCATTGCTGCGTTCGGAATCTGGGGCAACGCCCAGCGGCTGATATTTTTAAACAGAGCCTATTTATCCCACCAAAGAGAAACCCATGCGGAACAAGACCAACGGCGGTTTACACGCTCAAACTCGAATAAGCGTTGCGGTGTCCCTGTTCATGTTTTCCTGGTTTGTAACGCCCGGTGAAGCCGAATCGTTTGCCGCTGAAAGCGATGGACTGCGTTTCCAGGTCAAGACGTTGGTTGTTGATGGGAACGAAGGAATGGTCTCAGGGGACATCGACGGAGACGGAAAACTTGATCTTGTCGCGGGGCGGTCTTGGTTCAAGGGCCCCGAATTCGCTGCCAGGCCGCTGCGGCAGATCGAGGACTGGAATGGCTACGTCGAAAGCAATGGTGACTTTCTGTTCGACGTCGATGCCGATGGTCGGCTCGACGTCATTGCCGGATCTTTTTTACCGACGCAAATCTTCTGGTACCAAAACCCCGGCGATGAAGCGTTGCGATTAGGAAAGATCTGGCCCAGGCATCTGCTTGTTGATACAGGTGATAGCTGCAACGAAGGGCAACTGCTAGAAGACATTGATGGCGATGGTCGACCGGAATGGGTTGTCAACAGTTGGAAGAAGGGTGTCCCCATGCGGATTTGGCGACTGGTCGATTGCCCCAAGCAATCCTCCGGTGCCGTTATCCAGATGGTACCCGTGACACTCGGTGAATCCGCGAATGGTCATGGTGTTGCGGTCGGTGATATTAGCGGTGATGGCCGAAAGGATGTGCTCGTTGGCGAAGGATGGTACGAGCAGCCCGCCAGTGATCCATGGGCAAGCCAATGGGTCCATCATCAAGATTGGGATCTTCACAGCAGCCTGCCCATGATCGTCAAGGATCTTGATGGCGACGGCAAGAACGATCTGATCTATGGCAACGGTCACGACTACGGACTTTATTGGTGGAAGAATCTCGGCGCCGGTGACGGAGGCAAGATTGCCTGGAAGGAAACGCTTATCGACCGTGGTTATAGCCAACCACATGTGTTGTTGATGGCGGACTTGAATCAAGATGGGACCGAAGAACTGATCACGGGCAAGCGTTATTTTGCTCACAACGGCAAAGATCCCGGTGGCATGGAGCCTCCTTGTCTCTATTACTATTCGTGGGACCAAGATGCCGTTGCCTTTCATCGTCATACGATCGAAGAGGGGCGCGTCGGTTGCGGCTTGCAGATCGTGGCAACGGATTTGAATGGCGACAAGAAAATGGATGTCGCGGTCGCAGGCAAGAGCGGCACTTATGTGTTGACGCAAGAATGAAGGAGTTGCTCGCCACCGAGGCGACTGCGGACGGCTGGACGATCGCGCAAACGCAAGCGATCGTGGATGACTGGATCAAGACGATCGGCGTTCGTTACTTCAGCGAATTAACCAATCTGGCACAGTTGATCGAAGAGGTCGGCGAAGTTGCCAGAATTCTTTCCCGAACGCATGGCGAGCAATCGACGAAAAAGGGAGAGCAGCTCGGCCAGCTAGATGACGAGCTGGCGGATGTCATGTTCGTCGTGATTTGCTTGGCGAACCAATCCGGCGTCGATCTTCAGGCCGCGATGGAGCGCAATCTCGCTAAGAAAACCAAGCGTGACGCATCTCGACATCGCGACAATCCAAGACTGGCCGGGCAGACCGATCCCCCCGTTTAGAAGCCTCGTTTAGCTCGTTTGAGTAACAGACCACGTCCGCAAGGATTGGACTCGGCTTTCGAGGCAATGGCAGGCGATCTAACGCAATCTGCAAGGTAAGCCCAGCATCGTTGACATTGTTACTCGGACGGGTGGATAGAATTTTTTTCCACTTTTTTTACGACCGTAAGTATTAGGGGGCTTGAACCGGACAGTTTCGCAGCTGATTATGTGCTTTCGGTCGAGAGCCCTGCGCCACCCTTTTCCCTAGTTCCGCGTCCCGCCGGGTCGGCGTTTCTCCCCAACTTTTGCTTTTCATTATGAAGTCATTACGTCTTTTGATGGCAGCCGTCGTACTTTTTTGGCAAATCAATGCACCCATTCTAGCTGCCGATTTTTTCTGGGATCCGGGTGTGAACCCTGGGGCGAACAATGTCAATGGAACGGGGCTGGGTGGGCCTGGAACTTGGAATACGAGTGATCCCTTTTGGTGGGATAATTTGTTGAACGTTAACGGCCTTTGGTCCAACTCGAATGCCGATAGGGCGATTTTCACCGGCCCTACGGGCGCGGCGACGGGTACGGTGACTTTGGGTTCGAATATCTCAGCCGGTGGACTGAGGTTCAACACGACGGGGTACACCATTGCGGGAGGTGGCAACGCGCTCACGCTCAGTGGTTCGGCTCCGTCGGTGATTTCGGTAGAGGGCATCGGTACCCGGGCGACCATTGATGCGCAGCTTTCCGGCAGCAATCAACTCGTCAAGTCGGGAGACGGCGTCCTTGTCCTAACCAATAATTTGAACAACTACACCGGCAGTACCCTCATCAATCAGGGCACGCTTGTTTTCTCCAGCGGTGCCCAGCTCGGCAGTAGTAACCTCATTCAGGTCAATGGCTTCAACAGCTCCAGCTTCAATGGCGGCACTGCACTTTACGCAAACGCGGGCGGAACGACGCTTACCCAGAACCTTGCCCTCTCCGGTCGTGGGGCAAACTTGGCCAACTTTGCCAGTGCAGCCTTCATCAACGTCGGCCACAATAACACGCTTAGTGGTAACATCAGCTTCTCCAATGCTACCTCGACGGCGATCTCCAATGCCTACGGCAACATGACCCTCTCGGGAACCGTGAGCCTATCGGCCAACAATAACAGCATCTTTGCCGGCAACGGTAATACCATTATTAGCGGCCTAGTCACCGGAGGATCCTTCGGGGTCGATCGTCTAATCAAGTCCAACAGCGGCAACCTCGCCACCACACTGTGGCTGCAAAATGCGGGCAACAACTTCGTAAGCGATACCCGGATCGACAACGGCA
>Ga0105046_10002087_pt1 | contig 31406 bp, 33 predicted proteins | sample MAT03_FD_78385 | JGI IMG/M metagenome (GOLD analysis project Ga0105046, IMG submission 78385) | Freshwater microbial communities from Lake Fryxell liftoff mats and glacier meltwater in Antarctica - MAT-03 (megahit assembly) | ecosystem: Environmental > Aquatic > Freshwater > Ice > Liftoff...
CGCTGCAGTGCGAGCGAGGCAAGGGTGCCGAGCACGAGCGCAATCGCCGATGCCGCGAGTGCAACCTGCGCCGAAGTGGCGATGGCTTCGAGCGCTCCGGCGTTCTGAAAAGCCTTACCCCACCACTCGAGCGTGAACCCGGGCGGCGGCCAGGTGAGATTCTTCGAGGTCGAAAACGAGTTCACGAACACGACGAACAGCGGCAGATAGATCACCGCAAGGATCAGCGCCGTGATCGTGGCGAGCACTGTCTTGGAAACCCGACTCAGTCGCATCCGTGTCTCCTAGAGGTTATTGAGGGCACCGGTGCGGCGCGCTGCGGTCAGGTAGACGATCATGATCGCGATCGGGATCAACGCAATCGCTGCGGCGAGCGGCAGGTTATTGGCCGCCCCCACGTTCGTGTAGACGAGGTTGCCCAGAAGCTGGTTGGCCCCCCCAACGATATTCACGGTGATGTAGTCGCCGAGCGACAGCGAGAAGCTGAAGATTGACCCCGCGATAATCGCTGGCCACAGCATGGGCAGAACGATCGAGAAAAGTGTGCGCGGAGTCTTCGCTCCCAGGTCTCCGGATGCCTCAAGCAACGAATTCGGCACCCGCTCAAGCCCCGCGTAGATCGGTAAAATCACGTACGGAAGCCACAGGTAGGCCAGCGTGATCACGGTTGCCGGCAACCCGTAGCCCGGAGACTCGCCGCCGAAAGGTTTCACCAGCCACTCGAAGATTCCCCCCTGGCTGAGCACGGAGCGCCACGCGTAAGCCTTCACGAGATAGCTCGCCCAGAGCGGCATGAGCACGGCGATGACGAGGATGCGTTGCATCCGCGGACTTGCCACCTTGGCCATGAAGAAGGCGATCGGGAGGGCCACCACAATGTCGATGACCGTCACGAGAAAAGCGACGGCCACGGTGCGCAGGGTTACCGCCTGGTAGAGCGAGCCCGTGACAACGGTGATGATGTTGTCGAGAGTCCAGGTCTGGGAGATCTCGCCCGTAAAGCTGTCTACTGTCCAGAGTGCGGTGACGAGCAGCGCAACGAGCGCGGCGATGTACACCAGGCCCAGCCAAAACAGCGGGGCGGAGAGCAGGAACGCCAGGCGCACCCGCCCGTGCTTGCTCAGGAATACGGAGATCTTGCGCGCCGCGGTCGCTCGATGAGGAGGGACCGCGGCGCGCTCGACCACGGGGGTGACCGTCATTTAGCCCTTGATCTCCGACCAGGCGGTCGTCCATGCGGAGTAGTCAGTGCACTCAACGTCGGTGCGCCCATCGATGCACTCGGCGATCGGAGTTGACCAGTACCAGATCTGCGACGCGTAATCCTCATCCCCTGCGTGGAAGCTCTCGCAGTCGTCGCGGAAGTCGCACGCAGCCAGGCTCGAGGGAGCCTCACCGAAGTACGCCGTCGCCTGCGCGTTGGCCTCGGGGCTGGCGATGTAGTCGAGCCACGCGTAGGCGCAGTTCGGGCTCTTCGCCTCGGATGCGATCATCCAGGTGTCCGACCATCCGGTGGTGCCCTCGTCCGGGAGCACGACCGCGGTGTTGCCGGTCGTCACCGAGTTCTGGATGACCTGCCACGTCGTTCCGACAACGGAGTCGCCGGTCTCGAACGCCTGCACCTCTTTGAGGTAGTCACTCCAGTACTCACCGATGTTGGCGCGCTGGGCCTTCAACAGGTCAACCGCGGCAGCGAGCTGCGTCTCGTCGAGTGCATAGGGGTTCGTGATGCCGAGGTCCGGCTGGGTCGCCATGAGGTAGACGGCGGCGTCTGCAATGTAGATGGGCGAGTCGTAGGCGGTGACCTTGCCGGCGTTGGCCGACGCGTCATCGAAGACGGCGCTCCACGAGGTCAGTCCGTCGGGGAAGACGTCCGTGTTGTACATAAGCAGGTTTGCGCCGTAGCCGTGCGGAATTCCGTACGAGACACCGTCGACGCTGTTCCACGACTGCATCTTCAGGAAGTCGAATATGCCGTCGTAGTTCTTCAGCAGGTCGGTGTTGACCGGGGCCACGTCGCCGGCTGCAACGAGACGCAGGCTCGCGTCACCGGATGCCGCGACAACGTCATACTCGCCCGTCTTCATGAGGCTGAACGCCTCGTCTGACGTTCCGTACGACTTGGAGGTGACCTGACAACCGGTCTCGTCTTCGAACGCCGTAACCCAATCCACGGTGGGATCATTGCTGCCGTCTTCGACGTAGCCGGGCCACGCGAGGATAGACACGCTGCCCTCCATCTCGCCGAGCGAATCGACTTCTTCCCCGCCGCTTCCGCCGCCTTGGGCCGTGCCACAGGCGGTGAGGAGTGCGACCGAGGCGATCGCGACTCCGGCGAGGAGTGCCGATCGTCGTTGTGCTGTGTTGCGCATTGCGTGCTCCATTCTGTTGGTGATTGGTGGACTCAGGAAACTAGGGCCTGCTGCAGCGAGACGATGTCGGATGCCGCGAATCGCGCGTGCACCGCCTGCCCTCGACGATCGACCGTGGACCTTGTCGAGGCGTTCTGCTCGAGCAGGGTGAGTCGTTTGCCGCCGTCGAGATCCACGATGAGCCGCGTGCTCGTTCCGAGGTAGATGACTTCGGCGATACTGCCGGGCAGCGAGATCACACCGCCCAGCGCCTTAGAGCGAGGTTCATGAAGGGTGATCTTTTCGGGTCGGATGGAATTGATGCCTGGGCGCTGCAACATCCGGCCTGATTCTGCGTCGTCGAAGATGTTTGACGTGCCCACGAACGCTGCCACGAACGGGGACTGCGGGGCCTCATAGATCTCGCTCGGAGTGCCGAGTTGCTCGATCCGCCCGTTGTTGAAGACCGCGATGCGGTCGCTGAGGGTCAATGCCTCTTCTTGGTCGTGAGTCACGAAGATGAAGGTGATGCCGAGTGAGCGCTGCAGTTCTTTCAGTTCGACCTGCATCTGTTCGCGCAACTTGAGATCGAGAGCACCGAGCGGCTCGTCGAGCAACAGCACTTTGGGCTGCACGACGGTTGCCCGTGCGAGGGCAACGCGTTGCCGCTGGCCACCCGAGAGCTGGCTGGGCTTGCGTGCGCCGAAGCCACCGAGTGCGACGGATTCGAGCGCAGCTTCGGCACGCTCGTTGCGTTCCCTGCGACCCATCCCTCGAACGCGCAGGCCATAGGCGACGTTATCGAGCACGCTCATGTGAGGAAAAAGCGCGTAATCCTGGAAGACGGTGTTGACGTCACGATCGAACGGCGCGCGCGTCGTCACGTCTTTGCCGAGAAGCTCGACAGTTCCGGAGGTTGGCAGGTCGAAGCCCGCGATGAGTCGCAGAACCGTGGTCTTGCCTGAGCCCGAGGGGCCGAGCATGGAAAAGAACTCGCCCTCGGCGATATCGAGGTCGAGGTTATCGACCGCGTGCACCGCGCCAAAAGTCTTGGTCAGTGCCGTGAGCCGTATTGCCGGTGTAGCTGTTGTCACCCAAGGCCTCCTTGCCTGTCCGCTAGTAAATCATATGGAAACAGATGTCATGTACGTCTCGGGGATGTTACCGTCGTGTCACGATGCCGCAATCGATCCGATCCACCAGTGCCGCTCGGGCAGCGGTGTTTGCTCCCCTCGCGGGTGGAGGCCGAGCCGACCTGGTGGCGCAACGTCTGACAGACGCGATCGAACTCGGCCTGCTGTCGCACGGCGAGCGCCTACCCAGCGAGACCGAGATGGCGCGGCAATTCGGGGTGGCGACCGTCACAGCACGCGAGGCATTGGAGGTGCTGCGCGACAAGGGGCTGGTAGAGACGCGGCGCGGGCGCGACGGTGGCAGCTTCGTCACGTCCGCCGGCAGGCGCAGCGCGGGGATCGAACGACGGGTGCGAGACCTGTCCAGAGTCGAGTTGCGCGACATGGGCGTGTACTACTCGGCTATTGCGGCGATGGCCGCAGAAGTGGCGGCAACGCGCGCGACGGCCAGCGACATCCAACACCTGCGGGCAATCATCGCCGCAGTCGACGCAACGACCGAAACTTCTACGCGTCGCGGTGAGGGCACATTTCGCCTCGAGATCGCAGCGCTGTCCCAGTCGGCAAGACTGGTGCGCGAAGAACTGCGACTGCAGGCGGAGTTCGCGCCACTGCTCTGGCTTTGCCTGCGGGAGTCAGCACATCGCAGCGCGAGCCTCGCGGCCCATCAGCGCGTCGTCGACGCGATCGAGGCGAGTGGCGGTCAAGCCGCCCGCACCACTACTGTCGACCACATCGCGGGGGCCATAGAGTGGCTGCTCGACGAGAAGGCGCGGCTGGAGGAGGGCGACTAATGCGGAACGTTCTCGAGCCAGCTGTGCGCGATTGTGTGACGGCGGTCAGCTCGACCTTCCAGGCGGTGTTCGACGACATTGAGGCCTGGCGCGTCGAGATAGAACGCCGCGTGTCGAAAGTACCCGTCACATCCGCCGACATCGACGAACTCACCGAGCGACTGGTGGTTCCCGCGCTGTCCCGCGACAACGCCGTGATCATCGGAGCGGGTTTCGTTGCCGCCCCGGGATTCCTCGCTGACACCGAGTGGCATCTCGCATGGTGGCTCGGCCACGCCAACACGTTCGGTATCGGGTCGGCTGAGCCGAGCATCCGTCGCCTCGATGCGGTCGAGGATCCCCTGTCAGACAGCTTTCGTGATTACACCACCCTCGAATGGTGGCGAGAGCCCGCCGCCACGGGTGCCGCCCATATCACCGGTCCCTATGTCGATTACCTCTGCACCGACGACTACACGCTCACCCTCACGGTTCCGGTGCTGCACGACGGGCGCATGATCGGAGTCGTCGGAGCTGACCTCTACGTGAACGAGGTGGAACGTCTTCTGCTTCCCCGAGTTCGGGCGATTGGCGCCCAGGCGACAATCATCAACACCTCACGACGTGTCGTGGTCTCGACCGATGCGCACCTCCCCACTGGCTCCATCCTGAACATCGACGGGCTCGACGTCGTGCCGTGCGGCGAGACGAGCCTGAGCCTCGTGCGCTAACGGTGACCCGCTGGATTTAGCTTCGCGCCGTGATCTACGCGACCATGATCGCTGGCGTCTCCTGAAACACCGTGGTCGCGAGTTCTTCGGCGAGCCGGAGTTGCAGACCCTCAACCCCTTCGCTCGGATCGCGGCGCGGCGGTTCACCGAGTGTTCCGCATTGTGGGGTGGATGCCGCTGCCGACCCCCAGAAGCGGAACACTCGCGCAGTGGCGGCCGTCCCGCTACAACAGCGCCACCAGCTTCGACTCGTCACCCTCGAAGGGCATCTCGTTTGCAATACGCGTCAGTTCGGGTGCGGTGATGACGAGCACCTGCGCGGTGAACACGACGTTTCCGCTGTTGATCAGCGTTGCGACATCCGTGCACCCCAACGCCTCGAAGGTGGAATGAAGCACCCGCGTCGAGACTTTCGTTGTTGGCCCCACATTAATGCCGCGAACGAGGGCTACTACCTGATCATTCGGCAGCGTTCGAGGTCTTGCGCAGTTCGTTCGTGCGCATTGCCTTAAGCGCCGGATACGCCGAGATCAGGATCGCCATCGGCGCCCGAAGCGCGACGCTGCGCACCTTGTGTTTCTTGTACGTGCGCTCGAATCGCATCACGTAGTTGTAATACTCGCGCGGGTTGTTGTCGATGCGGCGTGCCGACATGCCGGTGACCATTTCCGAGGAGTAGACCACCTTGCGGCCCTGCTCGTGCAGGTGGATCGAGATGTCGACATCTTCGTGTAGCTCGTCGTCGACGTCGACGCAGACCTGATCACGGATGCTGCGCCACACCGTCGCCCGCAGAGCCATGTTGCTGCCGAACAGCAGGTGGTAATCACGGGTGATCACGATCATCGCGCGTCGGATGGCGTCGTCGGCGATCGCACCGAACCGGCGCAGCGGCATGTCGTAGTAGATCACGGGGCCGGTGCAGGCGGCAACCTCCGGATCGGCGAATGCCTTCTGCACCTCCTCGACCCAGGTGGGCTCGAGCACCGAATCAGAGTCGATGCGGCCAACCACGTCGCCGACGGCGTGGTCGAGCCCGAAATTTCGGGTAGGAATCAGACCCTGCACCTCGAACTGCTGGAGGTACACGATGGGCGCCTCGGGGTAGGCGGACTGCAGGGCGTGCACCACGGCCGCCGTTGCGTCGGTTGACTTGTTGTCCACCACGATGATCTCCAGCGCCGCCACCGTCTGGTCGAGAGCGGCCAGCACACAGGCCTTGATAGTGTCCTGTTCGTTGTACGCGGGAATGACGATCGACACGGTCGGTAAGTCAGCGAGCATGCGGCCAACCTACCGGAGTCTCACGAACAGAATTCGCGAATCGCCTTCTCGAGCACGGCGGTCAGCCGGTCGATTGATCGGGTGGTTGCCCACTCCTTATCGGCGTGCGCGCCCCCGCCGTCCACGCCGATAATGATGCACGGGATGCCCGCCTGGGCGATGAGGGCGGCGTCAGTCCAGAACGGCTCGCCGCGCTGCACCACTGGGGCGCCGACGACTGCCTCATAGGCGCGGGACACGCAGTTGACGACATCCCCTCCCGGGTCGGCCTCGAACGCGGCGCGGGATACCAGCGCGGTGACGGTGGTGGTCGCATCCCCGGGTACCCGGTGGATCACGTCGCGCAGTTGCTCCTCGACGGCGGCTGGCGTCTCGCCGGGCAGGTAACGCCGCTCGATCGTGAGAGTGCACGAGGGGGCGACGGTCGCGGCATCCACCCCACCGGCAATGGTGGCGACCCGCACCGTTGCGGGTGCGAGCAGCGGATGCCCCGCACCACCCTTCAGCTCCCCCTCGAGCACATCAAGCGCGCGCATCACCCGGCCGGCGTGAGAGATCGCGTCGATGCCCTGCTCGGGCATGGAACCGTGTGCTGCCTTACCGGTGATCTGCACGTCGAACCAGGCGAAGCCGCGGTGGGCGACCGTGAGTTCGAACCCGCTCGGTTCGGCAACGATCGCGCCGTCGGCGCTGAAGGCAGCAAGCACTTCTTCTGTGCCGGCGCTGCCGAATTCTTCGTCCGCAACGAGGGTGACCAGCACGTCGCCACGCAGCCCGCGGGCGGCATCCGCGGCGACCATGATCGCTGCAACCCCCGTCTTCATGTCGAATGCGCCGCGGCCATACAGGTTGCCGTCGCGCACCGTCGGCGTCAGCTGGGAGGGCGTCGCACTGACGGTGTCGAGATGCCCGTTCAGCATGAGTGTGCGGCCACCGCCCGAGCCTCGCAGCACTCCAACCACTGACGGTCTGCCCGCACTCTGCTCGAGAATAGTCACCTCGAAACCACGCTCGGCGAGCCACCCCGCGCAGAATCGTGCGATCTCACCTTCCCCCGCGGCACCGGGAACGAGTAAGGGATTGACCGAGTCGATCGCGATCAGGGTACGGGCCAGCTCCAGCGCGTCAGATGTCACACGATCAGGCTATTAGACCGATGCGTTGTGCGTAGGGGTACCGGGCGCCGTCGCGGTCTCAGGGTCATTGGGTATCACGATCCACATGACGATGTAGATGATGAACTGGGGGCCAGGCAGCAGACACGAGAGAACAAAAAGAAGTCGCACAACATTCGCGTTCCAGCCGAAACGCCTGGCGAGTCCGGCGCAGACGCCGGCAATGAGTCGTCCGGTACGGGGTCGCTGAAGAATCATGTTCCCTACGATGCCACGGCGGGTGCGCGGTGGCTATCGGGTTAGCCCCCGAAGCTAACCGGATCGACAGCCCCATCCACACGTTGCGCGTGCTGTCAACCGGTTTACTGCGCCGGGTCTCGATGCTGAACTAGCAGTCACCCATATGGGGGTCGCTTTCTGGGGAAAGGGTCAGGGATGACGATCGCACCAATTCGTTCGCGACAGCTCGGGATGCCGGCAAGTCCGCCACCCGAGGAGCCGACAATCGCGCTGCTGCGAAACGACATCTACGTCGTGCTCGCCGCCGCACAAACGATGGGGTTCGTCGAGCGCGTCGGAAATGTCTATGTTGCCCTCGAAGGCCCCGACCTTGCTCGCGCGTGCGAGGTGGGCCAGTCGCTGTCGTGGGACGAAGCGGTGGCCATGGTTAGGCGCAGCTTCTCAGGCTGAGTGCGGCTCGCTTAGCTGGCTTGCATCGCAGAGATTCTGCGGGGTATTTCCGTTCCCCCGACGCCAGGCGTGATTTCTGAGCGTCAGCTTGTGACGAAGTCGATGAGTTCTTCGACTTTACTCAGGAGCGCCGGCTCCAGGTCGGCAAACGACTCGACTCGACCAAGGATGCGCTGCCAGGCCCGCGCGATGTCTGCCTGGTCATCGTGCGGCCAGCCGAATGCCTCGCACACCCCGTGCTTCCACTCCGTGCCACGAGCAATCACCGGCCAAGCGGTGATCCCGAGGCGTGCGGGCTTCACTGCCTGCCAGATGTCGATGAACGGATGCCCCACCACAAGTACGTGCGCACGGAAGTGCCCCTGCGCCACCGCCTGCGCAATGCGGCTCTCCTTCGACCCTGCCACCAGGTGATCGACGAGAACACCGATCTTTCGTCCCGGCCCCGGCCCGAACTCGCGCAGGAGCTCTTCGAGATGATCCACGCCGTCGATGTACTGAACCACGACACCCTCGATGCGAAGGTCATCACCCCACACGCGCTCCACGAGCTCGGCGTCGTGCCTGCCCTCCACAAAGATGCGGCTCGGCAGGGCCACCCGTGCGCGGTGGTTGTCCACGGCCACGGAGCCCGACGCGGTGCGTCGCAACCCCGGCTGCGAGGGTGCGGGCGCAGGTTTGACCAACTCGACGGGTTTGCCGTCGACGAGGTACCCCGTGCCGAACGGAAACGCACGAACAGCGCCCTTACGATCTTCGAGTTCGATGAGCCCGTTGGCGTAGCGCACCACGGCTCCGACAAAACCGCTGGCCGTCTCTTCGACGACGAGGCCCGGTTCGATGGGCTGCTTGGGCACCACGGAGGGACCCCGCTTTATGCGGAAGTCGGCAAGAACATCGTTGCCATACCGGTCGTCACCCACCGAATGAGCTAACCCCGGCCCGGCTCACTTAAGGCGGATGACACGCCTAGAAGTCAAAGCCTCCGCCAAAGTCGCCGCCACCGAAGTCGCCGCCGCCGAAGTCGGAGCTTGCTGCGGCATCGGCCGACCCGTCACCTCCGGCATTTGCGCCGTCGGCGCCCGGGTCGCTCGCGGCGTCGGGGTTGCCCACGTCATTCGGCATGAACGACGAGACGATGGCCGAGCCGATCACGTATCCCGCTACGGTTCCGAGAAGAGAACTGCCCAGCATGGTGCCGAAACTCGGGCCCTGGAATGACCGCTCGAGGGTGCCCGGCTGGCGAAGCTCAGACCTGGTCGCCGCCTGGGCAAGAGAGGCGGCATCCGAGCCTCGCGGTTGTTCGCCCGCGGGCGCGTTCTCGGAAAGCTGGGTGTAGATCAGGGCGCGCTGCTCGTCGGTGAGCTTCGCAAACGCCTCGGCGTGCACCTGCTCGATCGCCTCGGGCGGAGCGGTGCGCAGGAGGTACCTATAGCGCTCAACCGCGATCTCGTCGGCGCTGCGGTTTGCGGAGTGCGGCGGTGGCGTGGGCTCAGCCTCGCCACCGAACAGTCGGTCGAACATTCCCATGATCTCTCCTTCGGCCGACGGGGTGGCCCTGGATCAACTGTACGAAACGCGCCGGGGAAAGATGCTGGGAATCCCGTGCTGTTCGCTCGAGGCGTCAGCTGTTGGCGTGCGCCTGCAGCCAGGAGAACGGATCGACCTGCACACCGCCCGAGTGAACCTCGAAGTGCAGGTGCGGCCCGGTCGACTGTCCGGTGCTGCCGACGACGCCGAGTTGCGTGCCACGGGTGATGGCCTGGCCGACGCCGACCAGCAGAGAGCCAAACTGCATGTGCCCATAGACGGTCTCGTACGTCCTGCCGTCGATGACGTGCTGCACGATGACGTGTACTCCGAGACCCGAGTCAGATTCCTCGGCCTCGACCACGACTCCGTCGGCGACCGTCTGTACGGGGTAGCCGTTGCCGGGATTGAGGTCGATGCCCATGTGGTCGGTCGAGCATCCCGAACAATCGCGGTAACCGAATCCGCTGCTCATCTCCGTGCTCGACGGCACCGGCCACTGCACAAGCGTGTACGAGGTGATGCCGAACGAATCCCGGATGACCGTGGGATCGATGGAGGAGGGCGGAGCAACATACGACTGGAGGTGTGAGACCTCCACCTCTTCGTAGACCGTTTCGGCAGAGGCGGGGAGCACCGGGATGCTCGTGAGCAAACCGGTCGCGGCGATCGCACCCAGGGTGAGCGCTCGGCGGTTGGAGTTAAGAAAACCGATGTGGCGGGCAGCATTCGCGCGAAACGTAGGACGGGACAGGAAAGCAGACACGGCGTGAATCTCCGGGTTGTGCGCACGACGGCGCAGAAAGTGCGACGTGGCACAAGACGGGTGTTGCGTGGCATCCCGGGTGGATGCAATCGGGCCGATCGAGGCGAGTCCGGCGGTGTGTTCGCACCGGTGCGCTCGGGTCAATCGTTAGGGAATTTCCCTCGTACCACCCTGCGCGATCATTCTGGGAGACTCATGTGAACGCATGTATTTCCAGTTCGGTCCGGTAATGACCCATGCCACGGCAACGCCCACCCCTACGCCCGCGCCCGCCAGCACGACATCCATCCACGAGGCGTATCCGAGGGGCATCCAGAGGGTTTGCGCGGCCTCCAGCCAGGCGGCTCCCAGCACCCCGAAGCCCAGCGCCTCCCACCACCTGCGCCCTCCGAAAAGCAACAAAAGAAGCACTCCCACCGGCACAAATACTCCCACCGGCCAGAACCACTCGCCTCGAACGGCGTCAGACGTTGGCACGAAAGCGAGTCCCACGAGTGCCCCGAAATACAGCGCGGCGATAGTCGTCACGATGAATCGCTTGAGCCGCATGTCTCAAGTGTCGCAAGCTCTCCTCCGCGCAAGGTGGGAGAACCGTGCGCGCTGGTTGTGAAACGCTAGTCCCGGATGCCGAACAGCCCCTTGCCGTGTTTGACAAGTTGCTCGTACGCTTCGCCGAAGGTATCCGGTATCGGCGATTGCGGTTCATACCTCGCCAACAACAGGCCGAGGAGCCCCTGTGCGGGCGTCGAGAGCGGTCGATGCTTGTGCTCTTCGTGTGGCTCGGGAACGCTCTCCGGGTTGGGCGGCAGGTACTGCGGGTGGGTCGACGGCCACTCGTACGGCTGGCGCGGCGCGGTCAGGTTGATCGCGTTGAAGACGTTGTTTGCCGTGGCGTCACGCCGCGTCAGCGGCTCGAGTCCGTGAAGGCGGTTGAGCGTGGCGATCAGCGAACCGTGATGCATCTCGTCGTGGATGATGGTGCCCGCCTCTGTGTAGGCACTCACGAGAATCGCTGGCACGCGGCATCCGAGTCGGTCGAACGCAAAGCCCATCTCGCCCTTGGTCGCCTCCTTCGTTGGCGGCACGGCAGTGGGCGGCGGAACATGGTCGAACGTTCCCCCGTGCTCATCGAAGGTCACGAGAAACGCGGTGTTGAGCGCGTTCGATCCGTCTGGTGACTTTGCGCCTCGCAGTGAGCTGTAGACGTCGTGCAGCAGCGCCTCCCCCGCACGAACGTCAGACAGCGCCGAGTTGTAGACCTTCTCTCCGTCGTACTCGCCCTCGCGGAGGGTTCCGAACGGCGGATGCATGTCGTTGTGGTTGAAGATCATGCGCGGCTCGATGAACGAGTACTCGGGCAGCTTGCCGTTCTTTACGTCGTCGTGGAACTGGTCCATGCTACGGAAGTTGGTCTTCCAGTACGGCTCGAGAGCGGCCGCATGCAACATCCCCGTGAATGACACCATCTGCTGGGCGTCGTAGTACACGCGCCAACTCAGACCCGCGTCCTGCAGACGGTTGAAGATCGTTGGTGCGGCCGGGGCATCAATCCACTTGTTATAGCCGCCGTGGTCTTTGTTGGTGACGAAACCGTGCGAGGTCGACGCGTGAAAGAACGACCGATTACAGAAGGTCTGCGATGGAACACCGGCGAACCACGCGTCATACACGGCGAAGCTCTTGGCGATCGTCGAGAACACCGGCAGCATCTGGGGCGAGAAGTTGCCCATCGCCACCCGGTACTCGTCGTAAGCGGGGTCAGCACCCTTCTTCAGATTCTTGAAGTTGACGATGTAGTCCTTCACGAAACCCGACATGTCTGGCGTCGCACCCTTCGGCGGCGCGTTGTAGGGCGCGACAAGCTCGTGCTTCCACAGCTCGGCGTTGGTCGCCGGTTCGACGATTCCGTACAGCTGAGTGTTGACGTGCGGGTAGTGCTCGCCCGGGTCGGGCTGCGGATGCCGCATCACCGCGTCCGTGTCACCCAGATATACATGGGCTTCGATGGTCTCCCCCGCGGGGCCCACATTCGAGTAAGAACCCTGGTTGAGCCCGTCGAACGTTTCCCCGGCCTCGAGCTCCTCGCTGGTGTACAGAAAGCCGAGGATGTTGTCGAACGACCGGTTTTCGTACATCATCACGACGACGTGGTCGAAACCGGGTTCGCTGCGCGGCTCGAGCGGGTCGAAGCCGGGCACCGGGCTGCTCTGGTTGACCGCGGCGGTCACTCCGGCCGTTACTGCTGCGCCTGCGGCGAAACCGCCGAGTCCGGCTGCTGCAGTGGTGCGCAGAAATGCCCTGCGTGTTGGATGTGCCGGGGCATCCGTCGCGCCGTCACCCTGCGGTTCTGTGACGTCCCTCATGCCACAACTCTAGATGCCCGAACGGGCCACTCTGGCCCGGGCAGCCTTGCTGGTTAGACGCCGTCGTGCCCACAGTGCCAGGGCGTTTTGAAGCGCGTCAACACTGAGTACGGCGTCGCGAGCATTCCGGTGAAGACCAATTCGCGCACCTGAGGCATCACCTCGGCGGCGAGTGCTACGGCATCCACCTCGAGCAGTTCGGCGACGGCCGCACAAATGGCGCCAACCGCCAGTTCACCGTCGCACGCGCCAATGACCGCCGCGATCGCTGTGCCCGCCTGGGTGGTGCGCGCAAAGCCTGCGCCCTGCCGCAGCAGGATCACGGTGGGGTGATCCTCCCCCGGCCAGTAGTGCCGTTCTTCGGTCACGTCGGGCGCGATAGTCAGTGCCTCGCGATACAGAGCCGCGTCATCCCGTGCCGACAGCCAGTCGTGTGCGACTAGCGACGCGGCAATGTGGTCGCCAAGTGAGCCGCCGAGCGGCGCGGAAAGCACCTCGAACCGGCGCAGGGTCGCGGGCCCGACCGGTCTGCGAAGAGTGATGTAACCGAAGCCCACCTCGGTGACTCCCCGGGCGGCGAAGTCGTCGAGCCACGCCGAATACAGCCGATCGAACTCGGGGCCCGGGCGGGTGCCACCGTCGCGAATCCAGGTCTCGGCGTAGAGCGCGGCGTCCTGGCGCTCTCGCTCGATCACCCACGCGTCCAGCCCGGTCTGCTCGACCCAGCCGCGAACGCGATCGAGCCCGTCGGCCGTGCCGTACTCCCAGTTTCCCAGCAGTTGGGCGACTCCGCCGGGCGCGAGCCGGGCATCCGCCCCCAGGATCACGGATGCCACGATCGCATCGCCCACCATGCCACCGTCGCGATACTCGTACTCGGGCACGCCACTGGGGCCGCGCGGGGTGATGACGAAGGGCGGGTTGCTCACGATGTGCCCGAAGAGCTCGTCCGCGACCGGCTCGAATAGACTGCCGAGCCGAAACTCGATGTTGTCGAAACCGTTGAGGGCCGCGTTGAACTGCGCGAGGTCGAGGGCGCGCTGAGAGATGTCGGTCGCGATCACCCGGGTGGCGTGCCGAGCGGCATGAAGCGCCTGAATGCCACAGCCGGTGCCGAGATCCAGTGCGAGATCGACCGGTTCCGCCATCATCAGCCCGCTGAGAGTCGTGGATGCGCCTCCCACACCGAGCACGTGATTCTCGGGTATCGCGTGGCCGAGTGCCAACTCGCCGAGGTCACTCGCGATCCACCAACGGGCCACCCCACGGGCGTCGATGACGGAGTACGGGCGCAGGTCGAGCAACGGAACACCCTCCCAGGACACGAGTCCGAGGTCGACGGCACCCTGTGACCCGAGGGTGGGCAGTGCAACGTCCAGCGCGGTAGCTGTCACGGGAAGACCCAGCACGAACGCGGTGGCAAGGGTCGACAGCGGGGTACCCGAGGGGAGCGACCGGAGCGCCGGAACACGGTGCCCGCGGTGGAGGGCTGCCGCGGCATCCGGCCCCCACAGGTCGGTGAGCGCATCGACCGTGTAGTTCGCCGCAGCGAGATCGACCGCCAGGGCCTCGATAAGAGTCACCCCCCAAGTCAAACACGGGTGACGCCCAGCGGCGTGTGCGCAACCGTCCAGACGGCGTGCCTAGCGTCGATCGGATCGCCGCTCGCGCGGCGGCTGCGGGAAGCGCGAGCTCAGTTCGACAGCACGCTAAGAATATTGCCCGCCGGATCTGTGAACCACGCGATATCGGGGCCTTGGTTTGCCTGTTTGCCGCGCGCGATTGCCCGCTCGTCCTGGTGTGCCCCGTCGTAGCGCTCGAAGGTTACGCCCTTCGCCACGAGCGCATCGACCGCCGCGTCGATGTCATCGACCGGAAAGTTGAGCACGGTGAAGGTCGCGGGCTGGTGGCCCGCCTTCGGGTGCACGATCACTACTGCGCCCGTGCCCAAATGTAACTCGAGCATGCCCATCGAGTTGTCGCCGACAGCGAGCCCGAGCGTGTCACCGTAGAACGTGCGCGCGGCATCAATGTTGTTCACAGAGAATCCGCTGAATGCTTCCGATTTCTCGAACATGCTTTACCCAACTTCGGTTGTCGCACCAACAATCATGTTCACGCTGTAAACCCTGTCATTGGATGGGGATATCGTCCAGACCACCGAGGCGAGTCAGCTCCGCCAGAACTATCAACACGGCGACCTTCGGCATGCCCTGCTGACCTCCGGAATCGAGCTTGCCCGGGAGGGGTCCGGATGCCGTGATATTGCGCGGCGCTCGCCGAGCTCACGGCAGCCATCGACGCCCTGTTCAATGCTGGCATTGGGCCCCGCCTTCTGCGTTGCCTAACTCGACGCCGCTGCGCGATCGATCTCCCGCGCGATTCGCGGAAGCACCGTGCGCATGTACGGCGCCCACCACGCCTTCACAATCAGCTTGACGATCCACGCGCGCCCGGGCAGTCCGTGGAATGTGTACGTCCATCGGATGCGAGTTCCCTCCGGGATGCGCTCGAAACGCCACTCGGCGCGCGCCCCCGACACCAGCACGCCAAAGAGTTTTGTGAATGTGGTGAGCTCGTAAGCGAAGTACCCGGGCGAATCGGCATCGGTGATGGTCTCGATCACAGATCCGCCGTCGGAGAGCATAAGGCGGCGCGAGCGCCCCACGGTGTCCCACGTTCCCGACTGGTCGCGCACCGCCACCACAGCCGGTAGCGGCCCGAACTTCGGGTAGAACTTCGTCGGATCGACCGGCCCGGAAATCTCCCACGCCTGCTTGGGGGTCGACTGGGCCACGGCATCCGCGCTGGCACTGGCACTTGCACTTGCACTTGCACTGCTCGTCATGACTGCTATTCGTAGCACGTCGCTGGCAAGACGGGTCAGCATGCGGACGAGACTGGGCCAGGTGACGCTACGAGTCGTTCTCGCTCCACGGCCCGGATGACCCGGCCGGGTAAGTCTCGAGAGGTACGGCATTCTTGCGCCACGCTTCCAACACGGGCGTGACGATGCGCCAACACTCCTCGGCGACATCCCCCCGCACGGCAATCGTTGGATCGCATTCCAGTAGTTCTGCGATCACCTCGCCGTAGGCACTCATCTCCGCCGCCCCGAGCTCGGTGTGCAGCGCGGTGCGGTCGAGAGTGAACGGGTCGCCTTCGCCATTGATCACGAGGTCGAGATCCAGCGTCGCGGGCTTGAGGGACACGCGCAGACATGAGGGCCCGGCCACACCGGTGAGGCCGGTGGGCAGGTGCGGCACGTCTTTGAATCGCACGATCACGTCTTGTCGCGAGGTGCCGAGCCCCTTGCCCGAGCGCAGCACGAATGGAACGCCCGCCCACCGCCAGTTATCGATCGCGAGGGTAATCTCCGCGAGGGTCTCGGTGTTGCGTGACGGATCGACGCCGTGCTCATCCGCGTACGCAGGCAGCTCGCGGCCGTCGATCACTCCCGCACCGTAGCGCGCACGACGCGAGGAGGTGCCGTTCTTCTTCCACGGACGGGTCGCTCGCAGCACCTGCGCCATCCCGCCGCGCAGGTCATTGGCGTCGAGACTTGCGGGTGGTTCCATCGTTGCGAGCGCGAGCACGAGAAGGAGATGGCTCTGGATCATGTCGACGAGCGCGCCGGCATTATCGTAGTAGCCGGCACGGTGTTCGAGACCGAGACTCTCATCCACGATGATCTCAACGCTCGCCACGTTGGTCGACGAGAAGAGCGGCTCAAAGATGCGATTCGCAAAGCGCAGCCCAAGCAGGTTGAGCACCGACGACTTGCCCAAGAAGTGGTCCACCCGAAAAATTTCCTCCTCCGGAACCATCATCTCCAGCATCCGGTTGAGTGACTTGGCGCTGGCCAGATCCGTTCCAAAGGGCTTCTCAAGGGCGAAGATCACGCCGTTCGGCAGATCAAACGTCGACATGGCGGTGCAGGCCATGACGGCCACAGCGGGCGGCAGCGCGAAGTAGAGCGCCACACGCCCTCGCGTCTCGCCGAGCACGCGCTGCAGATCGTCGGGATTGGTCGCGTCGCCCTGCAGGTACCGCGACTTCTTGGCCACAGCCGTCGCGAGGGCAGACGGCGCTTCGGAGAACGAATCGCACACCGTCGAACGCCACTCTGCGTCTGTCTTGGGGGCTCGATCGACCCCGATGATCGTGATGTCGTGGCCGCGCGACGAGGCCAGATACGAGGCAATTCCCGGCAGCAACAGACGGGAGGTGAGATCGCCCCCGGCGCCCAGTATCACGAGTGTTTCGATACGTTCGACCATTTTGCCGACCCTACTCGCGCCGAATGGCTCGAGTCGAATCACAACACGTCACACTCGACGTACCAATCAAGCGCATCTGGGGCAACTGCAGCACAATTGAGGTATGACTGACCTTTCCCTCGGGCGCCGCGTGCGCCGCGGCTTCCTCCGAACGATCGTTGTTGTGGTGCTCGTTGTGGTGCTCGTGGTGGTGGCATTCCTGTTCTACGCAAGCATGGTGATGCGCGGCGAGCGCGGACCTGCGATCGCGGTGTTCGAGAACCCTGCGGTTGAGGTCACCTCGACCGACCACTCGATCGTGCTCTCTCCCACCGGGGCTGCATCCGGCGACGGTCTCGTCTTCATCCCGGGGGCCAAGGTTGACCCCTACGCGTACATGTTCACGCTGTCTGGCATCGTCGAGACGAGCGGCGCCACCGTCGTCATTACGAAACCTACGCTGAACCTGGCGTTCTTCGACCAGCGCCCGCTGTCGACCTTCACGGCAGACGCGCCCGACGTAGACCAGTGGTTCGTTGGTGGTCATTCCCTGGGTGGAGTGCGTGCGTGCCAGCTTGCAGATGCACCGGATGTCGCGGGGCTCGTGCTGTTCGGCAGCTACTGCGCCAACGACCTGTCCGCCACCGACCTCGAGGTTCTGTCGATCTCGGGTAGCGACGATGGGCTCAGCACTCCCGAGAAGATTCAGGCCGCGGCATCCGAACTGCCGGCCGGGGCAACGTTCGTGCAGATTGCGGGCGCCAACCACGCGAGGTTCGGAAACTACGGCGTGCAGTCCGGTGATGGCGTGGCCACGATCTCGAGTGACAACATGCGCGACGAGATCACCCGCGCCCTGGTGGGCTTTTTCGACGCTCCGCGCTAGAAGACTCGACGCTCCGCGCTAGGAGACGGGCGGGGCGGACTTGTCAGTTGCAGGCGCAGGTTCGACAGGGGCAGGCGCACTGGAACCAGAAGCAGAGACACCGGCGAACTGCGATGCGGGCCCGCGGTGGCCCCATGTCATCCAGAGCCACACCAGCACACCCACGATCACCGTGCCGAGAACGGTGACCACGAGGAAGCCGGGGCTGCCATCACCGGATGCGATGCCTGCGTAGACAAATAGCAGCGGAACGTCGATGACGGCAACGATAGCGATGGCGCTCAAGGCGGTCGCCCAGGGCCGTCGCACCCGGCCGCCGCGCAGGATGGCCGCGCTAATGACGAAGCCGAGCAGCATCAACACGAGCGCGCCGATGCTCAGGCCGAGCGCGACACCGCCAACCACACCCCCGGCAGAGTTGAATACCTGCGCGAATGTGCCCGGGTCCATGAACGAACCGAGCAGGCTCGACAACGATCCGCCCAGCAGCGCAACGATGATGCCGCCAAGCAGCAGCACACCGAGACCGAGCCAGCCGATCGCGAACAGCACGTGGCCGAAGATGCCGGCGAAAAGGGCGGCCACGATCTGGCGGCCGGTCAGAGTGGCTTTCTGCTGTTTTACCATGGTCCGTTTATAGCAGCCTCGGGATGCCGCGCGCACCAGCCGGGGCTACGCGAGCGCTCTGCGCAGCAGAGCCCGCGGCGACATCCCGTAATGCACCCCCCGTTGTGTCGCCAGCGCGGAATGGCGTTGTGTCGATACGGTTTGTCTATGAGCTCGTGGAGGGACAGCGTCAGCGAGCGCGCGCAGGCGGAACTGGATACGGTGCTCGACAGCGCGTTGCGCCTGGCCCAAAACCAGTTGGCTAAGGCGCACGAGTTCGACCCTTTCGCGATCATTGGTCACGACGACGGCCGCACACTCGAGGTCGCGATCGACAAGACGCAGTTGGGTAAGCATCCCGAGACCGCTGAGATCACCGCGGCACTGGTGAGCCAACTGCGGATGCTCGCCCGCCAGTCGCGGTGCACGGCGCTTACCGTGAACACCCGGCTCAACAAGGAGAAGACTGACGCGGTCGAGATTCGGCTTGAGCATCGCGAGGGTGCCGCGCTGGTTGTGCTTCTGCCCTACAAGCGGGCGAAATTCGGATCGCACGTCGAGTACTCCCCGCTCAAGGCTTTCGCTGGCACTCACGAGGTCTGGTGACCGCGCTTACTCGTAGAGTCTTCGTATGAGCGATGTTGCCCACCCCGCCAAACCGCGCGAGAGCATCGAGACCAAGGCCTCGTCGATCGACCTCTCCAAGCGCGACCTGACTCTGGACATCGCACGCGTGTTTTGTGTGCTGCTCGTGGTCGTCATCCACCTGCTGATGGTGGGTGTGGGGGTGGATGCCCAGGGCAACCTCATCGCGATGACGCCGACGCAGAGCCCGCTGGGCAGCCAACCCTGGTTCCCATGGGCTACGTGGGCCGGACAAATCATGCCGCTGTTCTTCGTGGTTGGCGGCTTCGCGGCGATCACGGCGTGGCGAAGCCTGGTGCGTAGGGACGGCACCGCGGCCGACTACGTGCGCAACCGCGTGCTGCGCCTTGCCCAGCCTGCGCTGCCCCTCTACATCTTCTACGTGGTGGTGATCGGCGGCGCGGTGCTCGCCGGTGTCGCTCCCGAACTCGTGACCCTTGCTGTGCAGGGCGCGGCGTCTCCCCTGTGGTTTCTCGCGGCGTACACGCTCTGCCAGGCCATGGTTCCTTTCATGGTCGGATGCCACACCCGGGCGCCGCGCGCGACCCTGCTTGTTCTGCTTGCTTGCGCCGTGGTGGTGGATGCCGCGCGCTTCGCGTCCGGGATCGACGAGATCGGACTACTGAACCTTTTCTTCGTGTGGCTGCTCGTGCAGCAGCTCGGCTTTTGGTACGCCGACGGCTGGTTCGCGGCGCGCACGTGGTGGCAACTCGTGATCATCGCCGTCGTGGCGTACGCGTCGCTACTGCCGATGACCCAGTGGGGTCCGTACTCCAACGACATGCTCACCAACCTGAACCCGCCGACGCTGCCGCTAGTGGCGCTCGCGCTCGCGCAGGCGTGCGTGTTGCGGTTGCTTCGCCCCGCGCTGGCAAAGCTCATGAACACGCACGCGGCGCGCGCGGTGGTGTTCGTTGTCGGATCGCGACTCATGACGATCTACCTCTGGCACCTGCCGATCATCCTGATCCTCACCGGAATTGCCCTGCTTATCCCTGGCGCGACCCCCGTGCCCGGCAGTCCCGTGTGGTGGTGGACTAGGCCGGTCGTCTACTTGCTGGTGCTGGCCGCCGTGTTCGCCTTGTCGTTTCTCGTCGGCCGGTGGGAAGCTCCGCGCGAGGTCACCCCCACCCCGCCCGGTGCGGTGGTGGGCATCGCGGCGCTACTCTCCTTCATCCCCTCGTTCCTGGTGATGGAGTACTTCATGAGCCTGGCTTTCGCCATCACCGGCAGCGTTTTGTTGGCGATCGCCATCCTGATGCTGGGCCGCTGGGGCCAAGGGTCGAAGGCGTGGAAGGCCCTCGCGTGAGCGTGAGCGCGAGCCGCGAGCCCGAGTCGGTGTGGGACTACCCGCGGCCTCCGAGGGTTGAGTCCGCGGGCGAGCACGTGGTGGTTCGGCTCGGCGGCACAGTGATCGTCGACACCCGCGACGCCCTGCGAGTACTGGAGACGAGTCATCCGCCCGCCTACTATTTGCTGCGCAGCGACTTCGCCGCGGGCGCGCTGGTACCGGCTCAGGGCAGCAGCTTCTGCGAGTACAAGGGCGCGGCAAGATATCTCACCATTGTCTCGGGGGATTCCCGCGCCGACCGAGCGGCCTGGTACTACCCAAACCCCTCCCCGGGCTACGAACAGCTGGCCGATCGCATCTCGCTGTATCCGGGAATGATGGATTCGTGCGAGGTTGACGGCGAGCTGGTGGTGCCGCAGGCGGGTGACTTCTACGGGGGCTGGATCACGTCTCGAGTGACCGGCCCGTTCAAAGGCGAGCCAGGAACGCTGGGCTGGTAGCTGGGCCAGGGTGCGGGCCGCTGATCGCTTACGCCTGGCGGCCGCGTGATCGGGCGCGCAGCTCGCGCAGCTCGCGCAGCTCGCGAGGCGATTTCGGCGGGATGACGCCGCCGCGGCGGCCTCGTGGCGCCGAAACCTCGTCGTGCCGGCCGCGACGGCGCGGCCGAAGTGCTCGGGGAGGCACAGGATCGGGTGAGACTGCTGCGAACCGCGCTGGCTGAGACCGAACGCGAGCTGAAGGCTGCGGCAGCCGAGCGTGATCGCGCCGTGGCCGAGCGGGGCGCACTCGACGAGGGCGGATCGAGCCTGAAGCTCGAACCGCCGGGGTGAGATCCCGACCCGATCAGCGGAGGTAACAGTTGACGATGAGGTCGCCCCGAACCTCTCGAAAGCGCTCCAACAGCCGGTCGATGAGCTTTCGGTTGACTCCACCCGCACGCACGTCGTACTGCCCCAGCGGTTGCAGCTTGCCGCATCGGATGCGGATGACTTCCCAGCCGGCGGCGCGCAGCATCCGGTCTTTGCGACGATCGGCCGTCTCGCGCTGACCGACGTGGTCAAGGCCGTCGCGCCCCGTGGTGTCGTATTCGATCGCGACCCGCAGTTCGGGTATCAGAATGTCGGGCCAAATTTCGAGGTGCTCGAAGAACGGATGCGCGACCCGAACGGCGTTGAACCCCTCGGTGTAGTGCAGGCGCGCGCCCAGCTTCTGCCGCAGCAGCGCTTCCGCTGCGGATGCCGGCCGCGGAGCACACTCGCTGTGAAACGGCTCCCCCACGCCCAACGGCGGCGTCTTGCCGCAGACGTCTCGCTGGCGGCTGGCGCGCGGCGGGCGACCCACCGCGCCGGCTGCGCAGTCCGGACACCACGTCGAGCGCCGACGCGAGCGGCCCGGCCGCCGACGCTGCTCGTCGGGAGTCGCGATGAAGCGATGCCCCACGTCGCACTGCCACAACAACCACACGTCGGCCCCCGGCGGCACCTGGGTCAGCGTGATTCCGCCATTGAACTCCGGATGAAACTGCCGCACCAGAACAGGAAACCGCTCCCAGTCAGATCGGTACGTTCCCACCGCATAGGGGATCGGGGCGGCCTTTGACCATTGGCGGCGTTGCCACCATAGCTCCACCCGTTCCGGCATGCCGACACTCTACGAACGGCCACCGACGCGCTACGTGGTAACGGTACCCAACCAGTCGATGGTCGATTTCAGCGCCGTCTGGGCATCCGCGTAATCAAGGTGAAATTGGTATTCGTGCGGAAGCGACGGCTCGTGGTCGTCGGCGTAGAACACCGTGGTCACGTCCACGCCGAGGCCCGCGAGCGTGGCAGCCAGCGGCACAGACTGGTTGGGGGTGAGCGGGTCGCCGTTGCCGCCGCTGATCCAGGTGGTCGGAAAGTCGTCGGTGACGTAGTCGAGGGTCGACATCTGCTGGCCGCCAGCGGTGCGAGACCAATCCTTCTCACCGAGGTAAGCCCAGAGCGCGACGCGGAACCCCCAGCCGCCGATGCCGGGAGCATTCGGGATGCCGCTGACGTCGTAGATGCCGCAGTTGAGCACGACTCCGCGCAGCTGGGCGGGCTTCAGCGCGGGCGTGATGCCCAGCAGTTTCGCGTAGTCGGGGTTGGTGGTGATCACACCCAACTGACTCGCGTAGTTGGCCCCGGCGGAATCACCGGCGATCACGAGTCGGTCGGGGTCGATGTGGTACTCGGCGGCGTTATCGACGAGGTAGGCGAGCGCATTGTTGAGTTCATTGATCGCCACCGGGTAGTTGGCCTCGGGTGAAATCGTGTAGTTCAGGCTGACCGTCGTGTAGCCCTTCGACGCGAGAATCCTGATGTACGGGTCGACGTTGCTTGCCTTACCGGAGATCCACGCGCCCCCGTGGACCCAGATCACCGTCGGCAGTGCCTCGGTGCCGCTTGCCGGGGTGAACGTGTCGAAGGTCTCGTTCGGGCCGGAGCCGTACGCGACGTTCAGTCGCTCATCGAGTCCCCCGTCAGGAACGTACGGGAGCATCTCGTCGACGCTGTCACTGGCACCCTTCTCGAACATGGCGCGAATGAGCAGGGCCGCCGGCCACGGGCTCGAGGCCCACACGATCGCTGTAGCGACGCCGAGGGCGAGGAGTCCGAGTGGAATAATGCGGCTCGGTTTGCGGAACCAAGGCTTACTCATGGGAGAGACAATAGCGCCGGTGCGGCACAACGTATGCGAGAACCGTAGCGATCCGCGCGGCTAGGCCTTCTCCCGCATCCGCAGCGCAACCGGCACGGCGGCCAGGGCGATCACCGTGGTGAGCCCAAGAGCCGCCGCGAAACCCATTCCCGTCGTTGCACCGAACGCCGCAAAGATCAGTCCCGCGAACGCGATTGCAGTGGCCCCACCGGTCGCATCGGTGATGGACATCGCAGCGCTGTTGAAGCCCTGGTTGCGCTCGGTGGAGTGCCCGAGCACGAGGGTATTGATGCGCGGGAAGAGGAGACCCATCCCACCTCCGGCGAAGAACCATCCGGCGGCCGCCACGATCGGCGAGAGCGCGAGTAGCGCTGTGACGAACTGCGTGGCGATGCCGATGACGAGCAGAACGGCGCCTATCCGCGCAATGGCGGCGTGCGGCATCCGGGCACCGATTCGGCCCTGCACTTCGGAGCCCGCAGCCCACGAGACGGCACCAACCGTGAGGATCACGCCGGCGAGCCAGGTCGGCAGCGCAAACTTCACGTTGAGCATGTATGGCAGGTAGATCTCGGATGCGAAGAACGTTGCCGCAATCAACCCGCGCAGCAGGATGGTGGCGGGCAGACCACGTCGCAGGGTGAGCGTGCCCTTCGGCACCAGGGGCCGCAGCGCGAACACGACTGCAGCGAAAGCCACTGCGGCCAGCCACCAGGCTCCGATTTCGCCGCTGAGACTGATCGCGAGGATGCCCACCGCAACCACGACGGACCACACGACGCTCCACCAGCTGCGGTCTTCGGCGACACCGTCTATTGGCGGCGCCGATCGCAGCTGAAGTAGCGCCGGGATCACCGCGCCACCGGCGATCAGAACCAGCACTCCGACGCCGAGAAACACCCAGTGCCAACTAAACACGTCGGCCACAACACCCGCGACGGGTGGACCGATCAGCGACGGCAACACCCACGCGGCAGCAAAAGCGCCGAAGATCTTCGGATGCAACACCGCCGGGTATAGGCGACCGACCACCACATACAGCGAGACGATGATCGCGCCATTGCCGAGGCCCTGAAGCACCCGCCCAACGACGAACACCTCCATGTTCAACGCGGTGCCGGAAAACACCAAGCCGACGATGAACACGGCGATCGCTATGACGAGCGGCTTAGCCGGTCCGGTCTGATCGGCGAGCCTGCCCGCGACAACCATGCCGATGATGCTCGCGGCGAGTGTGCCAGAGAAGGCAAGCGAGTAGAGCGATTCGCCGTCAAGATCGCGGGCGATCGTCGGCATAATCGTGGTGACGGCGAGCGATTCGAACGCGCCAAGGAAGACAAGAGCGATGGAGCCGATGGTGGTCCAGAGCAGACCGGAACTAAGAATGGTCTGCTTGCTCATGGTGAGTTCAAGCGGAGGGCGGCCCTGTGGCATTCCCGCGTGCGGTCGGTGCCGCGGGAATGCCCCGGTCTAACAGTTCTTCGGTACGAGGTACCCGTCGACCGGGAAGTTGCGGACGGTGAGCGCGCCGGTGGACCGATTGATTGTCCAGAAAGTCTTCGCTTGCACGTCAGCACACTGGTCATTAGCGACGAGGCGCTTCCACTTCCACGTACTCGACGTCCAACAGCCGATAGTCAACGTCGAGGAAGTAGCAACCATGTTTTTGGCCGCACGTAGTGACATGTTGCTCTGGATTGCCTTCTGGGAGTTCGAGCACACCGCAGTGTAGAAGTAATACCCTCCCTGGGCCTTGGAATAGTTGATGCACGCTGTCATCTTCACCTGCGTGGTCGCATACCTTGACCAATTGTTTAGGCTGCTGAATTTGCCATAGGTGACGGCGGGCGCGCCGTACACGGTCGGGTTCTTGAAACAGCTGGCCAGTGTCGGAGCAACCCCAGCCGCTGGTGCCACGTAGCTCAGAGGCGCGGCGGTCGCGGCTCCACCGGAAATCGCGACTCCTCCTAAGGCAAGCGCGATTGTGGTGAAAATTGCAGACACGATCTTAGTCATAGGCTTGCCCGTCGGGTCGGATCTCGGCCGGATGTGGCCCGATTGGTGCATAACATACACGAAGTGGGCTCGACGCAACAGGGGGGTTTATGGCGCAAAAAACGATGGAGTGTATACGCCGTTAACATAAGGCGCTCACGCGAAGCTCATGTGCAGGAACACACCCTTCACAACTTCGAGCATGCCGCCGCGCTGCAGTACGTGCGCAAGATCAGCGAGACGACGAAGCCGTCCAATACCAATACCAAAACCTTCGAAAGACCGCGACGTCGAAGCGGCGAAAGCGCGCGCGTTCGGCCAACCGGTTCGCGACCGCGTGAGCCGGCGTTCTAGTGTCGCGTGTTAATGATCTCTTTACGTTTGATTTTGCCGAGTAGGTGGTCGGCGGTTTTGACCCATCGGAAGGGTTCTGCGCGCTGGTTGTAGCTCGTGATGAAAGTGCGGATGGTGGTTTCGAGTTCGTCGACGGACTGAAACGATCCGCGCCGGATGGCCTGCTTGGTGATGATGCCGAAGAAGATCTCGACCATGTTCAACCAGGAGCAACTCGTCGGCGTGAAATGCAGGGTCACCCGGGGATTAACGGCCAGCCAGTCCTTCACATTCTGGTGCTTGTGGGTGGCGTAGTTGTCGCAGACCACATGCAATTCCACGTCGGGGTGCGCCGCGGCAACCTTGCCCAGGAAGTCCACAAACTCGACGTTGGTGTGCTTCGGATAGCACTCATCCGCGGTGACTCTCCCCGACGCGATCTCCAAAGCCGCGAACAGGGTCGTGGTCCCGTGACGCTTGTAGTCCCTCACCCTACGGCGCGGAGTTGCGGGAGTTCGTGGCATTGCCACAGCGGCCCGGTTCGCACCAGACTGACCCCATGGCTGATCCGACCGAAACGCGCGTTGCCGTGTATATCGACTTCGATAACATCGTCATCTCCCAGTACGACGCGGTGCACGGGCGGGGTTCGTTCATCAAGGAGAAGGCTCGCGCAGCTGGAGGTAAGACAGCCGAGAAACTTCACGCGGCCAACGTCGACATTGGTGCCGTGCTCGACTACGCGTCGTCGTTCGGAGCCGTCGCGATCAGTCGTGCATACGCAGACTGGGCGGCACCCGCAAACACCCGATACCAGAAGCAGCTCGTCGATCGAGCAGTCGACCTTGTGCAACTCTTCAACACCTCAGGAACCAAGAACGGCGCCGACATCCGCCTCGCCATCGACGTCGTCGAAGATCTTTTCAGACTTCAGGATGTCTCACACATCGTCATTGTCGCGGGTGACTCCGACTACATTCCGCTGGCACAGCGCGCACGGCGACTCGGTCGTACCGTGATCGGAATAGGCGTCGAGGGGTCGACGAGTGCGTCGTTCAAGAATGCCGTGGACGAGTTCAGTTACTACGCGGACCTAACCGACCCGAGCGCGGAGCCGGTCGCGGAACCCCAACCCGCGGTCGCGGCGACAACATCGGGGGAGCTGGCAGCGGACCCTCGCAAGGTCGCCAGGAGTGCGCTCGTCCGAGCGTTGAAGGTCAGCCAGACCACCGACGACGGTTGGGTCAATGCGTCCCCGTTGAAACAGCAGATCAAGCGACTCGACACAAGTTTCGATGAGAAGAAGATCGGATTCAAGTCGTTCACCGACTACCTGAAGGCCGAGAAATCCCTAATCGAACTCGAGGAGAGTGGCCTCGTACGCCGCGTGCGTTTGCGCGATCGCGGCAAATAAGAAGTGCCGCGGCAAACTCTTCGCGAGACAGCGCCATCGCGAAACTACCCCTGCGCTGAGGCCCGCTCCAGCACCAGCTCGCGCACGCGCGCCGCGTCCGCCGTGCCCTTCATCGCCTTCATGACGGCGCCGATGACAGCACCGGCCGCCTGCACCTTGCCTTCGCGGATCTTCTCGAGCACATCGGGCTGAGCCGCAAGGGCTTCGTCGATCGCAGCGATGAGGGCGGTGTCATCCGACACGACTTTGAGACCGCGCGCCTCGACGACCTCAGCCGGCGTGCCCTCGCCCGCAAACACCCCTTCAAGCACCTGGCGCGCGAGGCGGTCGGTCAGGGCGCCGGTCTCGACGAGATCGACCACCGACGCGACGTGCGCGGCCGAGATGAGCGACGCCGCATCCACCCCGCGCTCGTTGGCGACCCGAGCGATCTCGCCGGTCCACCACTTGCGCGCCTGGGCGGGTGTGGCGCCGGCGGCTACCGTCTCCTCCACCTCGACGAGCAGGCCGGAGTTCAGCACATCCTGAAACTCGAGGTCAGTGAAGCCCCACGCATCTTTGAGACGCTTACGCCTGAGGGCCGGAGCCTCGGGAAGAGCGGCGCGCAGCTCTTCGATCAACTCAGCAGACGGCTCGACGGGAAGGAGGTCAGGCTCGGGAAAGTAACGGTAATCGTCGGCGTCGCTCTTGGGGCGCCCGGCGGAGGTGACGCCGGTGTCCTCGTGCCAATGACGAGTTTCCTGGATGATCGTGCCGCCATTGTCGAGAATCGCAGCCTGACGCTGGATCTCATAACGGATAGCGCGCTCGACGCTGCGCAGCGAGTTGACGTTCTTGGTCTCGGTGCGGGTTCCGAGTTTGCCGGATCCGCGAGGGGACAAAGAGATGTTGGCGTCGCAACGCAGGTTGCCGCGCTCCATCTTTGCCTCGCTGATGCCGAGCGCGACTACGATGTCGCGGATGGCGCTGACATAGGCCTTGGCGAGCTCGGGGGCGTCGGACTCGGCTCCCGTGATCATCTTGGTCACGATTTCGACAAGCGGCACACCAGCACGGTTGTAGTCGACGAGCGAATACTCCGCACCCTGGATGCGGCCGGTGGCGCCACCGATGTGAGTGAGCTTGCCGGCATCCTCTTCCATGTGAGCGCGCTCGATCTCGATCGTAAAGGTCTTGCCGCTGGCGAGTTCCACCTCGACCTGCCCCTCGAACGCGATGGGCTCGTCGAACTGGCTGATCTGGTAGTTCTTGGCGAGATCCGGGTAGAAGTAGTTCTTGCGCGCGAAGCGGCTGCTTGGCGCGATCTGGCAGCCGAGCGCGAGGCCCAGGCTGATCGAGTACTTGATGGCCTGCTCGTTGACCACCGGCAGACTCCCGGGCAGACCGAGGTCTACCGGGGTGATCGTCGTGTTCGGCTCGTGCGGCTCGTTGCCGCGGGCCGCGGGGTTGGGGGCATCCGAGAACATCTTCGTCTGCGTGTTCAGCTCGACGTGCACCTCAAAGCCGAGCACCGGCTCGTACAGTTCGAGAGCGCGGTCGAAGTCCATCAGGTCTGCTTTAGCCACCGGATGATTCTACCGGCGGCACCCGCCCCGCTTCTTCCCCACATCCCCACCACCGGGTCACTTGTTCACACCTCGAATATATCTTCGAATGTTTGTCGGTGGCTTCGTATTAACTAATCACTATGAAGTTCGTGGATGCCGCAGCACAGGTCACGGCCCCGGCGCTGCCCGCGCTCATGGCCGACACCCTCAGCGAGCTCATCGATGGCATCAGTGCGCTAGCTCGAATGGAGGCGTCGCTAACCGCAATGCGCGCCGAACTCATCGACCAGGCGCGGCAGTGGAGCGAGGTCGTCGAGTCTTTCGGTGCCGCGACGTGCCGGTCGGAAGACAGCGGATGGAACGCCCGCGTTGTGGCGCACCGGGTGCTCGTGAGCGAACTCGCGTGTGCCCTGCGCATGCCGGAGCGCACGGCCGAGACTCTCATCGCCGACAGCCAGTCGCTTCTGCACGAACTCCCCCAGACGTTCGCGGCACTCTCCGTCGGTGCGATCAGTTGGCGTCACGCCCACACGATGGTTGACCACGCAAACTCCCTGCCCACCGAGAGCCGTGCGGAATTCGAGGCCGCAGTCATCCCGGCCGCCACAATTCTCACGGTTGCGAAGTTCGATCGGCGGGCCCGCGCACTCCGCGAACGGCTCCGCCCCGAAAGCATCGACCAGCGGCACGTCGCCGCCGTCGAGGATCGCATCGTGGAGTTGCGGCCCGATCGCGACGGCATGGCGTGGCTGCACGCCTTCCTTCCGGCCGTCGAGGCGCAGGGAATCTACAACCGCATCACCGACCTGGCGCGGCGCGAGCAAGGCATTCACGAAACGCGCACACTCACGCAGCTGCGGGCGGACATGTTCGGCGACCTGCTGCTCAACGCAACGCTGCCGAGCGGCACAACCGACGGAATCCGGCCCACCGTGTTCGTCACCGTGCCCGTGCTCACGCTGCTGAATCTCCCCAGCGCCGACGGCACCCTCGAACCGGCCACCTTGGAGGGGTACGGTCCGATCGATCGAGATACCGCTCTCGAACTTGCGGCCGCAGCACCCAGTTTTGTCCGGCTTCTGACTCACCCCGAGACCGGTGCGATTCTCTCCCTCGGCCGGAACAGATACGCGGTGCCGGCCGACCTCAGATCATGGCTTCGCATCCGGGATGTCACGTGTCGATTCCCCGGATGCAATCGGGCGGCGCGAAACTCGGAACTCGATCACACACTCGACTGGGCATCCGACGGCGAAACTCGGCACGACAACCTGGCACATCTCTGCCCGGGCCACCATCGGCTCAAACATCAGACCGGGTGGACTGTAACCCAGCTACCGGGGGCAGTACTTCAGTGGACCTCGCCGAACGGCAAGATCTACACCACCGAGCCCGAAACTCGAATGGACGGCGTCGTACCTGCGGGCGCGGCCACCGAGCCCGGCTCGATCGACAACTCGCCCTGATCCAAGACCGAGGCCGGAGCGGTCGGGTCCGCATCCGGCTTGTCGGATCGCACGAACGCGATGCCCGCAAGTATCAGCGCTCCACCGATCAGTTGCGGGATACCCAAGCTCTCACCGAGCAGAATCCACGCGTAAACCGATGCCACCACAACCTCGAGAAGCCCCACGAACGAAGCCAGCCGGGACCCGAGTATCTCGCTTGCCGCGATGCTCGTGGCGTAGGCAACCCCGGTCGCCAGCACCCCGACGAACAGCAGCGTCACCCACCACGGCTGCAGTGTGCCCAGGAACGGCACGTTCACGTTGGGGGCCGCGAACGGGACCACTCCAATCAGACCGACCAGTCCGAGTACAGTCCCGCCCAGTACCAATCCGAGCGAGGCGAAAGCCACCGGCGGCAGCCCGTCGCTGGGCCGAGCTGCGACGACGTAGTAGATGGCACATCCGACTGCCGCACCGCCGGCGAGCAGGAGCCCGAGCGGGTCAAGGTCACCGGAGCCCCCCGGCGACACGACAAGAACGAGGCCAGCCACGGCCACCACCGAGCCGATCAGAACAGCCCACTTCGGCATCCGGCGAGTGCGCGCCCACACGAACCCAACCAACAGCAGCGGCGCCAAGTATTCGATGAGCACAGCGGTACTCACTGGTATGCGCTCGAGGGATGCGAAATACAGCACCTGGGTGCCCGCGACACCAACCAGGGCCATCAACAGGATTCGCCACCGACCACGCCACACGGCAGACCACCGACCCCGAAGGCCGAGCAGTGCAAAAGGGAGCAGAACGGTTCCGCCCACTAGAGCACGCACTGTGACTGCGGCGGCGGGACTCCATCCGGCCTCGAGTAGCGGCTTGATGAACGCGCCCGACATGCCGAACGTCGCCGCGGCGACGACGGCGATGATCAGGCCAGTGCTCGAGCGTTTCACGACTGCTCCGATGGGCTAACGGTGATTACGCTCCTGACGGTAGTCTTATCCTGAATAAGGAGTCAAATTGCTTTTTGCCCCTGACACGATCGAGTCTCTCAATTTTGTCGTGGCGCTCGCAAACACCACCCCAGGTGCATCACGAAGTGGTGCAGACGAATTGTCCACGCCCGCCCAACTGACGGTGCTGTTGACCGCATACGACTACACGGGTCGCTTCGACCGCGACGAAGGCGAACTGCTCGACGTACTGCACACTCGCACCCGACTGCGCGGACTCTGGTCACTCGACCGCGACGACATGGTCGTCGAAGTCAACGCGATTCTGCGCGAAGCGCATGCCCTCACCTACCTGGCCCGCCACGACGATTACGACTGGCACCTGCACGCCACATCCCCCGATGCACCCCTGGCCGAACGGATCGGCGTGGAAGTCTGCCTCGCGATTGCCGACGTGATCCGCACGAACACCACAGACCGGATGCGCGCGTGCGAAGCCGACGACTGTGACGGCCTATTCGTGGACCTGTCGCGCAACGGCTCGAAACGCTTCTGCAGCGTGCGTTGCGGCAACCGCATGAATATGGTCGCGTTCCGCGAGCGGCAAGCCGAGC
>Ga0105046_10002088_pt1 | contig 31401 bp, 31 predicted proteins | sample MAT03_FD_78385 | JGI IMG/M metagenome (GOLD analysis project Ga0105046, IMG submission 78385) | Freshwater microbial communities from Lake Fryxell liftoff mats and glacier meltwater in Antarctica - MAT-03 (megahit assembly) | ecosystem: Environmental > Aquatic > Freshwater > Ice > Liftoff...
CAAAGTAGTTCGTAACGATGAGATCTCAGCAGCCCAAGTAGGTGAACTTGGCCCATCTCGCATCGTGCTTTCGCCCGGGCCGTGCACTCCCAATGAAGCAGGAATAACGTTGGACGTGATCCGTATGTACGCCGGAAAGATTCCGATTCTCGGAGTCTGTTTGGGGCATCAATCGATAGGTCAAGCGTTTGGTGGTGAAGTCATTCGCGCCAAGCAGGTCGTTCACGGAAAAACGTCGCGTATTTTTCACGACGAAAAGGGCGTATTCGCAGAACTGCCGAACCCTTTCGAAGCAACGCGATACCACTCCTTGGTGCTGCGGAAGGAATCCCTGCCAGATTGCCTCGAAATCACCGCCAACACATGGGAAGAAGAGATTATGGGCGTGCGCCACAAAACGCTAGCTGTGGAAGGCGTCCAGTTTCACCCTGAATCGTTCCTTACGATTGTCGGCAAGAAGCTGTTGGCGAACTTCCTTGGAAAGCCATTCTCCTTGGAGAAGGGCCGTTGAGCCAGCTCATTAAAGACGCCTTGGCGCGCGTGGTGGATCGGCAGAACCTGAGTTCTGACGAGATGGCCAACGTTGTGGGGCTGTTCATGGATGGTGCGGCCACGCCTGCGCAAATCGGCGCGTTGTTGACGGCGTTGCGGATGAAAGGTGAAACTGTCGACGAAGTTGTCGGCGCGGCACAAGCCATGCGCAGCCGCATGACCCGCGTTATATACGACGCGCCCGTTATGGTTGACACCTGTGGTACGGGTGGCGATGGATCTGGTTCGGTGAATGTTTCCACGCTCGCGGCGTTTGTGGTTGCTGCTTGTGGCGTGCCCGTCGCAAAACACGGCAACCGTGCACTGTCATCCCGGTCGGGATCGCACGATGTTATCGAAGCCTTGGGCATCAACCCGGCGCCGACGCCAGAGTTGGCCCACACCTGCTTGCGCGAGGTCGGTTTGGCCTTTCTGTTTGCGCCGACGTATCACGCGGCAACGAAAGCCGTAGGTGCAGCCCGCCGAGAAATTGGGTTTCGAACGCTTTTCAACTTGTTGGGACCGCTGACAAATCCGGCCGGAGCGCGTCATCATTTGAACGGTGTTTTTGCTGAAAACAGGGTGCGTTTTTTGGCTGAAGCGCACCAGATGCTCGGCGCGAAGGCTGCCTTCGTTGTCCATGGTGCAGACGGTTTGGATGAAATCGCCACCAGTGGCAAAACGCACGTGGCTGAACTGCGAGACGGGAAGGTGAAGTGCTTTGAAATAGGGCCTTCGGATTTTGGTCTCGAAGAATTCGATCCCAAAGGACTCGCGGGGGATACTCCAGATGTAAATGCGCGTTTGTTGTTGGCGTCGATAAGCGGGTCCCCGGGCGCATACCGTGCGGCAGCTGTGATGTCGGCTGCGGCAGCTGTGTTCGTCGCTGGCAAAGCAGATACATTGTTTCAATCGGCTCGTTTGTGCGAACAAGCGATCGATTCGGGGCGGGCGCTAGCCACCCTTGAACGACTTGCGCAAGTGGCGCCACACGTGGCAACCACTTAATTCGTAATACGCGGAGAAGACGTCGATGTCGGCCATTGCAATCCTGAATGAGATCATCACGCAAACGCGCATTGACCTTGAGCTGCGCCGTATAGCCACGCCCTTGGCGGTCCTTACCGAACGAGCTGCGTCGCAAACACCGGCCCGCCGCTTTGGCACCGCATTGCGACGGCCAGGACGCATTACGTGTATTTCCGAGGTGAAACGTCGATCCCCTTCGGCCGGATGGATTCGTCAAGACGCGGATTCCGTTGACGTGGCGCGGCGATATGAGGCAGGCGGTGCCTCAGCCATTTCCGTGCTTACAGACACCCCCTTCTTTGGCGGAACATTGGAAGATCTCGTGCGAGTTAAGGCCGCCGTGAACCTGCCGATACTGAGGAAGGATTTCATGGTTGATTCGTATCAAGTGGTGGAAGCGCGGGCTGCTGGGGCGGATGCCATTCTGCTTATTGTTGCCGCGTTGACAGACCAGGTCATGGAATCGCTCCTTCATCAATCCAATGAGCTCGGCATGGATGTGTTGGTCGAAACGCATGATGAGGATGAGATTGCCAGAGCGCTGGCTGTAGGGGCGCAAGTCATTGGCATAAACCATCGTGACTTGCGGACGTTTAAGATGGATATGGATCTGGCATTGCGAATGAGAGCAAAGATCCCCAGCACTAAGATTCTGGTGGCGGAATCGGGCCTAAAAACTAACGCAGATGTGGCGCGAATGAAGGCAGGTGGCATTGATGCCGTGTTGGTGGGAGAAGGGTTGATGAGGCAGCAAGATCCTGGTCTGGCGCTACAACAACTGTTGGAATCCGCATGAGCTTCATAATCAAGGTCTGCGGAATCAAGCGTCCCGAAGACGCGGCTTTGGCCGTTTCTCTAAAGGTCGATGCCCTCGGCCTAAATTTTTGGCGCGGCTCAAAGCGTTACGTCGAAGACAGTCTTGCGAAAGAGATTCTTTCGGTCGTGCCGGCCAATGTTCTAAAGGTTGGGGTGTTCGTAAATGCCCACCCCTTGGTCGTTGAGGAGACGCTTACTGATCTAAAGCTTGATCGCATTCAGTTGCATGGCGATGAGCGCGTAGCCGATTGGGCGCATATCGGAAGCAGAAAGTTGATTCGTGCGCTTCGCGTTCACGATGAAGCGTCTCTTAAAGAGGGGCTAGGCTGGGACGCCTGCTTGTACATCTGCGACGCCTATAGCGAATCGTTTGGCGGCACAGGAAAGCTGGCTCCGTGGCCCTTGATTGCCGAAAAGGCCCCCAGGCCATTCCTCCTTGCGGGTGGTTTAACGCCTGAAACAGTTGTCGCGGGGATGACAGCGACTCGACCCAACGGGGTTGATGTTTCAAGCGGTATCGAGAGCGGCGAACCCGGCGTAAAGGATCACGCCAAGATGCGTCTCTTCGTTGAAACCGCCATTGCTGCGTCGAAGACCTTAGGACTCCGCTAGCCCTAGGTCATGATGACGCGGCCCGATGGCCCTCTGCCTTCGCGAAGCACTTGAACCCAATCATCAACAAGGCTTACGACCGTAGACGGTGGTCCAGTGAGAGAGCCCGCGTCTAAGATCAGATCCAGCTCGTTGCCGTATTCTGTTCTAATTTCTTCCGCGGTGGTAAGCACGTGGCCGTCGCGTGATTTGGCCGTTGCCGTCAGGATTGGGCGACCCAATGCCCACAGCATCTTCTCGCAGAGCAAGTAGTCTGGGATACGAATTCCCAACGTGTTGCGTTCAGGGTTAACGTAAGAATTTGGCACATTTGGAGCTGCGGTTAGCTCAACGCAATAGGGCCCAGGAAAGATACGGTTCAAGACCCTGTAACCGTTTCCAGTAATCTTCGCCCACCGCGCCACCTCACCAAGATCGGGCAGCAGGAAGGTCAACGGCCTCCGCACGGCGTCGATCCCACGCATGGCATGAATGCGATCGATGGCTTCTAAACTGCCCATCGCACAGCCGATCCCATAAAGGGTATCCGTTGGAAGCGCGATAACGCCACCAGCGTCCAGGACTTTCACGGCCTGGGCTATTGAATTTTCTCCCGGAGAGTAGGGAGCAACCTCCAAAACAGACGCCACTATTCTCATAAGTTCACAAATACGATTTTCGTTAAGCAGGGACCGGCGCGTCTTATCCGATGCAATGGTTTGAGGCAAGCTCCTACAGAATACTGGGGGTAATTTGTTTCAACCGTGCAACCGATCTAGCCCAGGTGCTAAGTTTTAGATAGCTATGTTCCTTGCCGCCCCCGTCGCGCTTTTCGTGTCGTTTGCAGTTTCGTCGGCGGTTTCGGTGGAAGAGCGATCGGAAACCCGGGTTGAAATACGAGGACCTGTGGCACGAGTCACGGTTGAACGGGTTGTGTCGTCGCGAAGTCTCGTTATCCAAAGCTCCAAGGGCTATTTGATGTTTGACATCGCCCTGCCACCGGGCGCCCGGAACCTCTCGGTCAAGGCAACCGAACTTTCAAGCGGTTACGGCAACGCTCCACGGAAGACAAGTCCAACTGATATTGTGCCTTCCCCCGCGGCAGCAGTTGACCCCTCGATTTTGGCGGCAATATCAAAGGTTGCGTTTGATTCTGCTGCCACTGTCCGGTTGGCCTTCGAGGCTCAAGGTTCAGCTCGATTCCTATCCGTGACCTACTCATATTCGTTGTCGCTTTCGTGTCGGCAGGGGTGGTGGCAGATGGAGCTTCCAGGCGCAGCGGATCTGGCACCAATTTCGGGGAGACTAGCTATTGATCTTACGATTCCGGGGCCTTTGCGATTTCGCGAAGTGCACATGGCGGGAAAATCATGGCGTGCGCGAGGTCAACATTTTAGAGCAGATGCGGACGTATCGAGCCAATTGGAGATCCCTATTGCGTTTCAATTGGGTGACGTCCCACAAGGTGCTTCCGCTGGTTGGTCCATGTTGGCAGAACCGGAAAACCCCACGTCTCAATCTGTGCTTGGCGTTTGCCGCGCGCCCGCATTAGCAACGGCATCTCCGCCAACAGTTGTCATTGCCGTAATTGATGCCTCACGAAGTGTGGGGGTGCCCGGCCTATCCTTACAAAGAGAGTTTGCAAAATCGTTCCTGTCCGCTTTGCCTGTTTCAACACGATTTAACGTGATTTCCTTCGCCAGCGAACCGCATCTATTGTTTCCCTTTGCCCGTTTGCCAACTCAAGAAGCTTTCGGTTTACTGGATCAACATCTGATTCCTGAAAGGCTTGCCAACGGAACTTCATTACCTTTGGCAATGGCAGCCGCAAGTAAGGAAGTTGAACAAGAACTTAGAGATGACCCTTTGGCCAATCCGTGGGTGTTGCTCATCGCCGATGGGTCCTTGCCACCAACAACCACAATCGCCCAGGCGCAAATGGCGGCCACCTCACGCGTGCTCAACTTGCCGCTGGCCAGTGTCGTTTTGCGTGCGGAAAACGACGACCAACCGCCGCGCGCCGCCTTGAGGATCTTTAGAAACCTCTCCGAATTCGGAGGAGGTGCGTTTCGTTTGGTAAAACCACCCGCCGTAAGCGACCAAGCCCGCTCATTGGTCGTTGAACTTTTGGCAGGAGGCGGTTGGTTCGACGTTCGCCTTCAAAGCCAACTTATCGCCACAGATCTCGGACCTGGGGAAGGCAGGGTTGTCCCGTTACTGGTGGGTAAGCAGGGGGCTCTGAAACGGCCGTCGGTTGGGTTTCGTCAGCGAGGTCGTTTTGGGGGGGTGCCCGTTCGCAGGGTTCGGTTGCCAGCGACATGGACGACTGGATCTGACGTTTCGCTGCCTCTCACTGCCACCCAAACCGTTCTGCCTTCGGGACGATCGGTCGTTGTGCTGCCACTGTTGCCGCCACCTGCGGAAGCCACTGTTGGAGGAGAACTAGAACGATCTGTTTTACGCAACGCATTGTCCCTGTCGTACCTGCCCCGGGCTCGGGCCTGTTATCTAAACCGCACGGCCACCAATGCTCGAATGCGAGATCTTCAAGGGAAAGTGAAATTGTCACTGGAACTGGAGCGCGGGGAGATGCTTTCGGCGACCGTTCTTGCCACAACGCTGGACAGCCCAAGTATCGAAAAGTGCTTGGTTGACGCGACCTTCGGTCTGAACATTCCTCGACCGCTGTTTCGTGACGCGCCTGCCGAAGCCGTGCTGAATTTGGTGTTCCGTCCGGCGACCAGCGATTCGCCCGATCGGGGTTCTGCCGATGCTTCTTTGCTTGATCAGGAACTAGAAGTGTTACTTGGACCCCGGCGCGTGGTAGATACCGCGGACGACCTGGGAGCAATACCTGGGAACTAGTCGCTTGACGTGCCTCTGTGTGAGGACTATAACTTGCCGCCCTTACGGCACTTTCGCATTTCGTCCGGGAGATTTCTGAGCAATGTCGCTGAAGATGGGCCTGTTAGGCCGCAAAGTTGGAATGACCCAGTTTTTCTGGGAAGACGGCACCGCGCTGGGCTGCACGGTTCTTGAGCTTGGTCCCTGTGTGGTGACCGAGGTGCGCAGCCAAGACAAAGACGGCTATACAGCCGTACAGCTAGGACTCGGCGCTAAGCCAGATCGCCTTCTGAACCGCCCCGAACAAGGGCAGCTCAAGGCAATCCAGGCGAAGGCAGGCGAAGGAAACAAGGTTGAAAACCTTCCTCGCACGATTCGTGAGCTCCGTCTGACCGCTGCTGATGCGTCTAAATATACGGTGGGCACTGTGCTCAGCGCGAAAGACGTGTTTAAGGACGGTGACGTTATCGACGTCACTGGCAACAGCAAGGGCAAGGGCTACCAGGGCGTTATGAAACGCCACAATATGCAGGGCTTTCGCGCCACGCACGGTACGCACGAGTTCTTCCGCCACGGTGGTTCGATCGGTTGTCGTTTGACGCCAGGTCGCGTTCACAAGGGCAAGCGCATGTCGGGCCGCATGGGCAACGAAACCTGCACAACGGCCAACTTGGTCATCGTGAAGGTTCTTGAAGATCAAAACGTCGTCATCGTTAAGGGCTCCATCCCCGGTCCAGCCAATGGTTTGGTTTTGGTCAAGGGAAGCATCAAGGAATCGAAGAACCTTGCTGTTAAGGGTCCAACGAAGGAGACCGAGTCGAAGAACCCGATGAAGGCATCGAAGAAGGGCGCTCCTTCCAAAAAGAAGTAGCGAACGTTCTCGGCCTCAATCTGGCCTTGGTCAAAGCCCGCGGTAACGCGGGCTTTGGCGTTTCTGGTAGAAAGCACGCCGCATGTCTCGTCTTCGTGATCGCAACGCCCGCCATGATGTCTTCTTCAAGAAGGCGCGTGATCAAGGGTTTGTGGCAAGAGCCGTGTTCAAGCTTGAAGACTTGGACAAGAAGCTTGCCTTGCTGCGCGCAGGCGATCGCGTCCTAGATCTCGGATGCCGCCCTGGCTCTTGGTTGCAATACGCATCACAAAAAGTGGGGCCTCACGGCAAACTCGTGGGGATTGATAGGCTACCGATGCCGTCAGAAATTCCCGGTGCCCGCATCATGATAGCTGACTTGTACGAGACTTCGGACGAGTCGTTGCTTGGAGACCTGGCGGCTTTCGATGTTGTCTTGTCGGATATGGCTCCGGACACAACAGGTATCAGATCGACGGACCAAGCACGATCTGCCGCACTCGTCGAAGAAGCCTTGGGCCGCGCGGAACGTTTGTTGGCTCCAGGGGGAGCCTTCGTCGCGAAGGTCTTCCAAAGCCCTGAAGTTGAAGTCATTCGGAAGCGAATGGAAAAGCAGTTCAGTTCGGTGAAGTTGGTTAAGCCAGAGGCGTCTCGCAAAATCAGCACCGAACTGTATTTGGCGGGCAAAGGGTTTGTCCCTGTAGATCCAAACGTGGGTGGAAAACGGGCGGGTCGCTAGGCCGCTATGGAAGCTCCACAGAGCGTTTGTCGTATCGTACGTTTGCCTTCGGCTCTGATTGATCAAATAGCCGCTGGTGAGGTGGTGGAACGAGCGGCTTCTGTTGTAAAGGAGCTGGTTGAAAACAGTTTAGATGCGGGCGCTCGGCGCGTGGACGTAGAAGTTGTGGGAGGAGGGCGAACCTCCATTCGGATCGTCGATGACGGCTCCGGAATGACGTCGGAAGAAGCGCGCTTGGCCTTAGAGCGCCACGCAACCTCCAAGATTTCAACTGAGAGTGATCTTTGGGGTGTAGAGACCTTCGGCTTTCGAGGCGAAGCTCTGCCATCGATAGCCTCAGTGTCTCGACTCACTTTGCAGACACGATCGCCTGATTCTGCTGAAGGTTTTTCTTTAACCGTACACGCCGGTGTTGAAATCGACGCCCGTGCTTGTGGGATGCCTCAGGGAACCCAGATTGAAGTTAAGGACCTGTTCTTCAACACGCCAGCGCGGCTGAAGTTTCAAAAAACGGAAGCAACAGAAACAGGCAACGTTTCTGAAGCCTTGTTGAGGTTGGCGATCGCAAATCCCGATGTTCACTTTCGGTTGCGGGCAAACGGAAGGGTGGCCATCGATTTGCCACCGCACCGCGATCTCTCGGAACGCGTGCGTGCAGCGTTGGCGAAGCGAGGCGCCGGGGTGCTTCACGAGGCCGTAGGACATGAAAATGGCGTGTCCGTACACGCTTTCTTGGCAGGGCCCGAATGCGCCTCGACCACGTCGCGCAACACTTTCGTTTTTGTGGGGCGCAGGTTTGTGCGGGATCGCTCGTTGCTGCAAGCGATAAGCATGGGTTATGCCGAATTGATCGAAAAAGGGAAGTATCCCTTGGCGATCCTTTTTGTTGACGTTGCGGGCGAAGACCTAGACGTCAATGTCCATCCGCAGAAACTGGAAGTTCGCTTCGCTCAACCACAGCCCGTTTACGCTGCCGTTCGCCATGTGCTTTCACGAGCGCTGGTCGATGCGCCATGGGTACCCGCTCCAACGTCGCGCCCCTACAGTTTCCCCCCGGGCACTCAGTCCCACGTTGGCATGCGTATCGCTGACGCTTCTTCTGTCAGACAACCGGGTGAAAGCAGCAGCCCGGCTAGAGTGGCGGGTGATCAGCCATATATAGACAACCCGACAGATCGCGACTTGGATCGCGTTTTTGTATTGCCTGAGCCAACTCAGAAGAGTCCAACTTTATCCCTGGTCGGCAAAGAGGCGACGATCAAAACAGCTGCCTCATTAAAGTATCTTGGCGGAATTTCGCGTGAATATTGGGTCTTTGAGGAACCTGGTGCCGGTTTGGTTTTGATGGATCGACGAACGGCCAGGGAAAGAGTTCTTTTGGCCAACCTCCTCAAACAGTACGCAAACGGCAAGCTTTCGTCACAGCGGTTGTTGTTTCCCGTGCCCGTTCCCGTTGACGAGTCGGACATGCCAAACACGCCGGCCTCGAATCCCACCCTGGCGAGGTTCGGCTTTGAAACCGATGAGTTCGGACCCAAGACGATCTTGGTGCGTGCTGTTCCCGATTTGTTGTCTAAGTTGGACACAAAGCCTCTGCTGCTGGCGGCTCTTGCTAACCTCGCAGGTGTTCAGAACGGCGGTGATGATCCTGTTGCTGATTTGTCTTTGCTGTCACAGATGGCTGTTCTTGGCTCAGCACTACCTGCTGAGGAACTAGACAGAAACGAAGTGGAGTCACTGTTGCCGCAATTGTTGGAGCCCGTTGCTGCAGGTCATGCCCCTTCGCAAAGAGCCTTGTTTTTACGCATCTCTCTTGCAGAGGTCGCTTCACGATTCGGAAACACGTGATTGGCGACGCGGAGAAGGCCCCTTGGGCCGTTGCTGTGGTTGGGCCAACCGCTTGTGGAAAAAGCGATCTTGCAATGGCGTTGGCGAACCGCTTCGATGCCGAGATTGTTTGCTGCGACTCTATGCAGGTCTACAAGGGCTTGGACATCGGCACAGGAAAGCCCACCAGCGATGATCAGCGTCAGGTGCGGCACCATCTTCTCGATGTGGTGAATCCTGATCAAGAATTCCATGCTGGTGCCTGGGCTCGCCACGCGCGTTCGGTGCTTGAGGACATTTGCGCTAGGGGCAAATTGCCGATCATTGTTGGCGGTACTGGGTTGTATTTTCGAGCCCTGACCCAAGGTTTGTTTGAGGCACCTCCTTCGGATCCCGAGATTCGCGCTCGCCACAAAGCGGAGGCAGAGGTGTCGGGCGTGCCCCAATTACACGCCCGCTTGGCGACAATCGACGCAGAAGCAGCGTCCCGCATTTCTCCCAACGATTTGGTGCGAACGAGCCGCGCTCTGGAGGTCTGGGAACAAACGGGAGTTCCTATTACGGTGCAGTGGAAAAACGCCCAACCGGGGCGTCCAGTGAACGTTTTTCAGGTGGTGTTCGATCGCCCACTGGAGGACCTTCGAGCACGGATCGATCGTAGGGTCGATTCGATGATGGCGCTGGGGTTTCTTGCCGAAGTTGCCTCGCTGCGATCCACTGGTTACGCAGGTGCCAGGGCGCTGATGGGATTAGGATACAAGGAATTGAGCCAACACCTTGAAGGACTCCATTCGTTGGCGAAAGCCGTTGCCGAGATAAAAAGGACCACTTCAGCCTACGCCAAGCGCCAACGAACCTGGTTTCGCAAGGACCAACCTGAAGTTCGGCTTGAAGCTGATCCGACAATAGGGGCGCTTACGGCCCAGATTGAAGCGTGGCGCGGCACGTTGGGGTGAAAAGACGAACATCAGGTCTTGTCATAAGCCCCGAATCACCCCAGTATCTTCGGTCTTCCGCATGGAGACAAAGACCGAAAAACCAGTGGATTTGCCAACTCTCGAGTTTGAGCGTCCAATTGTTGAGTTGGAGAAGCGTATCGATGAGCTTCAACAGCTTACCGGTGGCGAACTTGACCTCCAAACCGAGATCAAAGCGTTGCAGAAACGCGTCGAGGCATTGCAAAGAAAGATCTTCGACGATCTGTCTCCCTGGCAAAGGGTGTTGCTTTCAAGGCATCCAAGCCGACCGTATACGCTGGACTACATCAGCCGCTTATTTACGGATTTTACAGAGCTGCATGGTGATCGCCGGTTCGCAGATGATCCCGCCATTGTCGCTGGCTTTGCCAACTTCTGCGGCGAACCGGTATTGGTATTGGGGCACCAAAAAGGACGTACCACCAAAGAGAACGTCCATCGAAACTTCGGAATGCCTAAGCCCGAGGGCTATCGCAAGGCACTAAGATTGATGGAACTGGCAGGACGGTTCGGTCGTCCCGTGATCTGTTTCGTTGATACCGCTGGCGCTTACCCAGGGCTTGATGCCGAGGAACGTGGGCAAGCGGAAGCCATCGCTAAAAATTTGGAAGTGATGTCAAACCTTCCTGTACCCATCTTGTGTGCGGTTATTGGTGAGGGCGGTTCCGGGGGGGCCTTGGCGCTTGGTGTGGCTGATCGAATCTTCATGTTCGAGAACTCGGTGTATTCAGTGATTTCTCCTGAAGGCTGCGCTTCGATTCTTTGGCGCGATGACACGCAAAAATCGCTCGCTGCTGAGGTCATGAAAATCACAGCCAATGATCTTAAACGGTTGAAAATTATCGATGAAGTGGTGCCGGAGTCTCGCGGTGGCGCTCACCGCGATTGGGATGTCACCGCTGAGAACCTAAAGCAGGTCTTTGTGCGCAGCCTTGCTGAATTGTCGAAACTCAGCGTGGATGAACTTCGCAACGAACGGTATGCGAAATTCCGCCAGATGGGACAATTTGTAGAAACCACCGAGAGGGCAGGGCGATGAGTAAACGACCAGAAAGTCCAGGCGCTGAAGAGATCCTGGGCCAATACTTCCCTGTGCTCGACAACGGCTTCGTTTCGTTGGTTGACTACATGGGCACCGATGAAGACATTGAACGCGCCGCTCGCGTCAGTTACGGCTACGGTACGCGAAAGCAAAACCTTACGCGTGGCTTGATACGTTATCTGCGCCGCCACAAACACACCACACCCAGCGAGATGGTGGAACTGAAATTTCACTGCTGCATGCCCATGTTCATTGCTCGGCAATGGATTCGGCACCGGACCGCGAGCGTCAACGAATACTCAGGTCGTTACAGCTTGATGCCCATGATGTTTTATTCCCCTGATGCTGCGCAGCTTCAAACGCAAAGCAGCGCCAACAACCAGGGACGCAGTGGCAATCCTGTGGACTCTGATCTCTACGGAGAGGCCACGCGGAGATGGCAAGGCATCCGGCGCGACGCGGCTTCCACCTACGAATGGTTGACCGAACATGATGTGGCCCGTGAGTTGGCCCGCATCGATCTGCCCTTGTCTACGTACACCCAATGGTATTGGAAGGTCGATCTTCATAACTTGTTGCACTTCCTAACACTGCGGGTTGATTCGCACGCACAGTGGGAAATTCAAGAGTATGGCCGCGTGATGGCGGGCATGTTGAAGCGCGTGGCGCCGCTCTCATACGAAGCGTGGATCGATTACGACGTGTGCGGTGGGCATGTGTCACGCATGGAACTAGACGTGCTGCGCCGGTTGGTTCGTGCTGACGAAACAGGCGTCAGTGCACAACAAGGATCAATGACCACCCAGCAATTGGCGGACGCAGGGCTTTCGGGCCGCGAGGCTGCTGAACTCCTGTTGAAGCTGGCGCCCAAGCCCGTGCCCGATTTCGAGTTGGACCTATCAAAAGCAAAGACAGGCGAGTACTTTGCAGATCGCTTTGCTGCTGCCGTTCCGAAGGGCGAAAAAGGCCCATCGGAAGGGTAAGCGGATAACCGCTGGCCCCTTATTCTTCGGGTTTAGGGGGCGGCTGCGTGGGGATTCGGTACATCCCTGTGCGGCGAGGCTTCAACATATCGGGCAGCTCGGAAAGCGCTTGATCGAGCGTGACCGGTTCATCTGAAACGGCGACGTTGGCGTCGAAATCCAGCAGATCTCCATCGGTACGGGCGCGCAGACGCCGGGCGTAGTCTAGGGCTTTGCGAATTGACTGCTCAGAGACGCCTGCATCAAACCCGTCTCCCTGGCCCTTGACTCGTGTACTTCCAGTCATAGCGTTTTGCCCCAAGCGTTGTCCTCCAGAAGATTCTAAAGGTGCGCGAAGTATGTGCGCGGCGCCTATATGGGTCAAATCAAATCAAACGAGCTTAAAAAGTCTCTGGGTGTTCTGCTCAGGCCAGCAGCGCTTGCGAGTGCTGGGGGCACAAGGAGACCGAGCCAGTGTCATTAACTGCGAGAGTTCGCACCTGCCTGCATAGCTCCGCGAAGACGTTAAGGGGTGGTACGAATTCTGCCGGGCGTTGGTCGAACATTTTCTTAGCCAGCTGATCCAACGCCAATGCGCCCGCTGCAAGCGCTTTCTCGATGCTTCTTACCAACCGCAAGTCGGCGGACTCGAACCAAAACCAAGAGCTGGATTCATCGAGCCAACGGAAGCTAGGACGGGCAGCAACCACAATGCGCAGAAAATCGATGCGAGGTATTCCTGAATGTTCTGAGAGATACGGCAGACTTGCCAATCCCCATGAAACGACAGAGCGCACCGCGAAGCTGTAGAAACGCTGGGTGCTGGACAAATCGGGGCCGGGAACCACAAGGCAAAGATCGCCGCGACGCAGGATCGCATAGGGAATTGGCACTTCAACAAAACGACTTGCGCGTTCAAGTTGCGCAAGGGTGGCACCACCCCGGCTCAGGCCGTTTTTCGCAAGGGCTTCCAAAATTGTGCGTTCTGACGCGGGGGCCATTGTTCCGATGATTCCAATGGCTCGTTCAAGCAAAGGCGTGGGCTGGCGCGGCCACAGTCGAGGCCGCGCCACTAAAAAAGGCGCAAGTTCGTCTTCTATCGCGCGGATAGCCCCTGCTGGGGGAGCTGCGGCTTGTCGAAGTTCTAAAGCGCTGGTTACTGCGTCGTGAAGGGTACGCAGTCCGAACCCCGAAATTCCAAGCAACCTTCCGACCGTCCAATCCCCGTCCATTGCTTCATGCAAGACCGCTCGCTCTAGAGAACTGCGAACCTTGGGAGAGAGCGGTATGTCACGAAGAATCTGAGCCGGAGAAGGCGCGTTGCGTTGAAGAAACTCGGCTGTTGGCCGACGAAGAGTCGACGGCGGTAACGACCTCGCCAGCGACGCAAGCATCGCAGAGGTCGTCGCTACTGTGGATCCGAAGGACACTCCTGACAAACTAATCGAGACGTGTCTCCAACATGTTTCGGTGAAGCTAAATTTCCGTAAACGCGTGGACTCGTTAAAGGCGGCTGGCTACGGTAGCCGCGCCCAAGAGTCCGACCGAAGGATGAGTGACCACGAAACATGGGATCTTCGCGATCAATGGCTGGAATCTGCCTTTAGCCTCGAAGGCTTGGCGAAAGACACCGTTGGACATCACAGGGATGATCCGCGGGGCCATTCCGCCAGCAATAAACACGCCGCCTGTGGCGAGAAACGTAAGTCCAAGATTCCCTGCAAGGCCACCCAGAATCGAACAGAACAAGTTAATCGCCATGACGCAAATTGGATCCTTGCCATGCATGCCCTGTTCCGCAATCACCGAGGCCGGGTCGTTAATGACCATCTGGCCTTTGGTTTCTTCCGCGACCAGTGGGCGAAGGGAAGGTTCGCTGGTGAGGAAGCCGAAAATGTCTGCAAGACCCTGGCCTGATAAAACACGCTCGTAGGACACTCGCCCGTAACGACCCGCCATATAGGTCATCAATCCTGTTTCAAGAGCCGATCGTGGCGTGAAATCAACGTGCCCGCCTTCCGATGCGATAACTTGGTAACGGTTATCGGCCGGGGACCAAAACAAGAACCCTTCGCCCAAACCCGTACCTGCTCCCATGACAACGATGGGCCCAGTAGGGTTTCGTTCTCCGCCACCCACAGGGACAAGGCTGTCCTGCCCGATGACGGTAACGCCCAAGGCCGCCGCTTGGAAGTCGTTCACCAAAGCGACTTTTTCGATCTTGGACTTCGCTTCAATTTTCCTTGCATCGACGAACCAAGGAAGGTTGGTCACGCGGCAGGTGCCGTTTTCGACGGGGCCCGGAACTCCAAAGCATGCGCGACGAGGATGCGAATCTGGGCCCAAAGCCTTGCGAACGTCATGGAGGAATTTCTCGACCACGGCGTCAAGCGAGGCGTTGTCTGCAGAAGGGAAGGCCTTCTCGAAAAAGATCTCGTTCTCCTTCAAGAGGGCTAAACGGCTTGTTTTGCCACCGATGTCTCCGGCCAAAACAATCACAGAACACTCCAGTACAAGCTGCTAAAGCGCATGGATTACGATACCTCGTTACTGCGTTTTTCGCGCGGACTTATGGAGCGCACTGGCCGCCGCTTCTTCGATTTCCAGTGACTGAATCTTATCGACTCGCGTTTGGTGGCGGCCGCCTTCGAAGGGCGTTTGGAGGAAAGCATCGACCATGGCCAATGCGGTGTCGGGCGGGATCAAGCGTTCGCCTAAGCACAGGACGTTCGCGTCGTTGTGGGATCGCGAAAGGCGCGTCGATTCCATCGAAAAAGCGTCGACGGCACGAATGCCGTGTACTTTGTTTGCCGAAATACACATCCCCACGCCAGAACCGCACACCAAGACACCTATGGCTCCGGCTGTGTCACGTACCGCTCGGCTGACGGGTGCCGCGAAGTCGGGATAGTCGATGCGTTCGTCAGTTTGAGGTCCGAGATCTTCCACCTCATGCTTGTGGGCGCGCAAGTGCGCCACCACCTTTTGCTTAAGGTGAAACCCTGCGTGATCACTGGCGACGAAGATCTTCACGGCGAAGCACAATGGCAGGAAGGGCGCGGGCTTTCAAGTATGCCTTTTGTGGCCAGTCCACCTCGTCGCAGCCCTAAGCCACGGTTCCCGCAGTGGCTCGCCTCTGATATATGAAGTGTGCATGAAAGTGGCTACGTGGAACGTCAATTCGGTGCGCGCTCGGCTCCCTCGCGTTGTTGAATGGCTAACAAAGACCTACCCGGACGTGTTGTGTCTGCAAGAAACGAAGGTGGAGGATGTTTCGTTTCCCCACGAAGAGTTCCACAATTTGGGGTACCAAACCACGATTTATGGACAGCGTACCTATAATGGCGTCGCTATCATTTCGCGAACCCCTGTGACGGATGTCGTGCGTGGTTTTGGCGACGAGGATCCTGAGGCGAGGTACATCGTAGGCACCGTGAATGGTATCCGCGTTGCGAGCGCCTACATTCCAAATGGCAAAGCCGTTGGCACTGACAAGTTTGTCTACAAACTCGATTGGCTTGCGCGCTGGCGTCGTTGGTTGTCGGCCCACGCAAGGGCAGACGAACCGTTGGCCTTATGTGGTGACTACAACATCGCGCCAGACGATCGCGACGTTTATGATCCAGAAGGTTGGAAAGATCAGGTCCTATGCCATCCGGATGAACGCGCCGCTTTGGCTCTGATCAAAGATTGGGGCGTGCAAGATGTGTTTCGCAACCACCACACCGAGGCTGGGTTGTACTCTTGGTGGGACTACCGGCAATTGGGGTTCCCCAAGAACCGGGGGCTTCGTATCGACTACCTTTTATGCACAAAATCACTTTCTGATCGGTGCATAGGAGCGCATGTCGATAGAGAGGCTCGCAAGGGAAAAGAGCCATCAGATCACGCTCCCGTTGTTGCGGAATTTAAAGACTAACTCGTTCTTTACAGCCACGAACGAAACGCGTGGCAAAGGCGTTCCAAAAGCCGGTCCAGTGGTCCCAGGTTCAACACCTGCTCCAGATCAACTGCTTTGCATTCCTTGGATTCGAGCTCGAACAAGGCGCAGGCTTGTTTGCCAAACGTGGGGTCGGCGATGTTGGCGACCAACTCAAGGTTGTAGGCCAGCGAACGGTGGTCAATGTTGTAGCTTCCAATCGAGACAAACGTTGAATCAACGATGAGCAGTTTGCTGTGCACCACGCGAACGTGCTGAAAGATCTTCACGCCGCGTTTAAGTAAGTAGGAAAACGAGGCTCGTGCTGCATAGTCCAACACAAGGCTGTCACTGTTCAATGGCAGCATCACCCTGACGTCGACCCCTCGCACCACGGCTGCCGCAAGTGCGTGCAAAATGCCTCTGTCCGGAACGAAGTAGGGGTTGCAAATCCAAGCTTGTTCTCGGCTTGCTTTGATCGCGAACAATGCAGCTCGCCTGATGGCAAAGCGATCACGGATTTCGGTGTTTGCCACCACGGTCACAGGAACTAGGCCTGCCACCGGTGGCTTGGGAAGCGATTTCGGATCAAGCCTGAACCCCTTTCTCGACCGTTTGTTCCAGGTTTGCAAGAAAGCGGCTTCGATGCCCCGCGCTGCGGGGCCCTTGACCTCAACTGCGGTGTCGCGCCAGTCGCCACCGCCTTGATGGGCGCTGACCCATTCGTCGGCGATGTTGATCCCCCCGGTGAACGCGGTGTGGCCGTCGACGACCAACGTCTTACGATGGTTGCGCCGGAACAGTCGCCAGAAGTTCGGCCGCCAAAAACGGTGGGCATGATAGACGATCGTGTGCACGCCCGCGGCACGTATGTCTTCGAAAAAGGCAGGGGGGGTATCTCGGCATCCGACAAAATCGTAGAGCAGCCGAACGTTGACACCCCGACGGGCCGCGTTTTTGAGTGCAAGGCTAAATTCTTGCCCAATGCGGTCGCTCGAGAAGATGTACATCTCCATCGAGACGCGTTGCTTGGCTTCGTTTATGCCAGCAATCCACGCAGGGAATGCTTCGTGTCCATTGCGGAGGAGACGGACGAAATTGCCACCCGCTACGGCCTGCTTGTCGTCCCAATAGGGGGAGTCAAGTAAGGGTTGCAATGTAGGCATGGGGAAAGTCTCGTTGCGGAGGGATCGTGCGATGAATTTGCCGCATTTGGGCAAGCAATGGGAGAATTGTACACGTTTGTCCACCGCGAACTTTGCTTTCCCAGGGCAAAACACCCGCCCCAGGCCTCAGTTGCGGCAATGAACCGACACATGGCCGCGACGGGTGTTGACCGCAGCGTGCCAAGGCTGTACGTTTCACACCCCTAAATGGCCCGCGAAGAGCATATTGAGTTTCAAGGACGCGTGATCGAAGTCTTACCTGCAGGCAGTTTCCGAGTGGAACTGGAAACGGGACATCAAGTGCTAGCGCACTTGGGAGGCAAGCTACGGAAGCATCGTATCCGAGTGGTTTTGGGCGACAAAGTCACTGTGGCTTTGACCCCCTACGATCCTAAGCGCGGCATCATCGTTTACCGCGGGTAAGCGTTTGCAATGGCGGCGATGACCGGGAGAATGGCAAACGGCCTCCTGTGGATAGGGTTGGTGACAGGAGCGTTTTTCGCAGGTCGCGCCACTGCCCAGGGCATTCCCACACCTGCCACCCCAGTCCTTCCGTCGAGTACGCCTCGCGCTGTGCAAGCCCCGGCCTCATTGTCGGCCCTCCCATTCGCTGTACCTTCGCCTTCCGACCTCCAAGGTTCAGTGGCGCCGTTGGTGGCCCGGGTAAAGACGTCGGTGGTTTCAATCCATACCTCGAAGACCATTCGGCGGGTGGTTCGTGAAGATCCCTTTACTCAATACGTGCGCGAACGCATGGGGGGAGGCAGCGCGCCTCCTGAGCAAAAAGAAACCCAGCGGAGCCTAGGCTCAGGTTTTCTTGTCGACAAAGCAGGCACCATTCTCACCAACAACCACGTGGTTGCGGGCGCCGATGAAGTGATCGTGATTCTGGATGACGAACGGAGCTTTGCCGCAAAGGTCATAGGCAATGATCCTTCCAGCGATGTGGCTGTGGTTAAGCTTGATAAGCCTCCCGCTGATCTGAGCCCTGCGTCGTTGGGTGATTCGGAGGTCTTGGCCGTAGGTGACTACGTGTTGGCCATAGGGAACCCCTTGGGGTTGGGGCAAACCGTAACGATGGGGATCGTCAGTGCGAAGAATCGATCACTTGGCACGAAACTGGGCGAAGTTGAACCCCTTTACCAAGACTTCATCCAAACGGACGCAGCCATTAACCAAGGCAATTCCGGCGGGCCATTGTTCAATTTTCGCGGGGAAGTGATTGGCATTAACTCGGCCATCTTGAATCCCGCTGTGGCGATGAATGTTGGTTTCGCGATTCCTATCAACCTTGCCCGAAGGATCGCTGAACAGCTTCAGCGCTCGGGACATGTTCTGCATGGCTACCTGGGGGTTTCAACTTCGGATGTGGAATCCGCACTGGCCGCGAAGCTTGGTCTGGACCAAATGTCAGGTGCATTGGTGAATTTCGTTGTGGAGAATTCTCCTGCGGCACAGGCTGGCATTAGGCAGGGCGATGTGATCGTGGAAGTCGCCTCGCGGCCGATTGGTCGCAAAAAACAGTTGGCGCAGGTCATTGCGCAACTGGAACCTGGCTCGAAAGTGAAGCTTGCCTTCCTCCGAGGCAAACAGCGTTTTGAGACCGATGCGGTGTTGCAAGAGAAGGCCGCTGGTGAAGCGGTGATGGGGCTTAAAGTAATCCCCTTGTCGCCAGAAGAATCAAAAACGTTGGGACTTCGGACGGGGCAGGGTGTTCGCGTGGTAGATGTGGATCCATCTGCGTTCACCAGCGGCGAGCTAAAGCAAGGCGATCTGCTTTTGGCCATTGATCGCACCCCGGTGACTGTAGCGTTGCTCAAACGCCTTGAAGAGGTACTCCTTCGCGGTGGTTGGGGGCGTCTAATCGTTCAACGCGGGCGACAGCAGTTCGTGTTGACGCTCACCGGTTAGGCGAAAATGACGGGGGCACCCGTGAGCTGGCGAATCTCGTCTTGGGTAACCCCAAGCGCTCTTTCTTCACACCTAAAGTGATCTCCCAAGGGATCGAAGACCCCAAGATCCGTAATCACGCGCTTCACGCACGATAATGCGGTTGTAGGGAGGCTTAGCTTGTCAACTAGCTTCGATATCCCGTCCTTCGAGGCATGGGTTTGAATGACGACCACGCGTTTTGCTCCAACGGCAAGATCCATCGCGCCACCCATTCCCGTGACCATCTTCCCGGGGACCGCCCAGTTTGCCAAGTCACCGCCGACACTCACTTGCAGCCCACCAAGGATAGCTAGATCGATGTGGCCACCTCGGATCATCGCAAAGGACATCGCCGAATCGAACACGCTGCCTCCAGCTGCAATTGTCACAAGTTGCTTGCCAGCGTTTATCACCTGCGAATCGATTTCGTCTTCGAAAGGAAACGGTCCCATTGCCAGGATGCCGTTTTCAGAGTGAAGCACAACTTGAACTCCATCAGGAACAACGTTCGCCACCAAAGTCGGCATACCGATTCCAAGATTCACAACTTGGCCGCTTTGCAGCTCTTGCGCCGCCCGGGCCACCATATCGTCTCGCGACCAACTCATGGTTGTGAACCCTGTGGGCGTTTGCGCGTGGTCATGTGTTCAATCGGGTTCTTGTGGTCGCGGGCCTCAAAAATGCGCGAAACAAAGATGCCGGGAAGATGTATGTCGTCAGGATCCAGTTGGCCTCGCTCTACCAATCTGTCTACCTCTGCGATTGTGATAGTGGCCGCGGTGGCCACAATCGGGTTGAAGTTGCGGGACGTACGGTGAAAACGGAGGTTGCCGTCTGGATCTCCAACCGCAGCGCGAACGATCGCAAAGTCCGCGACCAGCGGAGTTTCAAGCACATATAGTCGGCCCCCTATCTCCCTGACTTCCTTTCCTTCGGCCACAACGGTTCCCACGCCTGTGGGGGTAAAGAAGCCACCAAGGCCTGCTCCCCCCGCACGAATCCTTTCGGCCAACGTTCCTTGCGGGTTTAGTTCAACTTCGATTTGCCCGGCGAGGTACTGGGCTTCCAAATCGGGATTGCCACCGATAAAGCTGCAAATCACTTTGCGCACTTGGTGTTGTTGTAACAACACCGCCAACCCTTGCCCTTGGTTGCCGCAATTGTTGCTAATGATGGTCAGATCGCGAACGCCTCTTCGGGCGATTTCAGTGATGCAATGTTCGGCGTTGCCGCAAAGTCCAAAACCGCCAGCCATAATCCGCATCCCGTCGCTTAACCCTTCAACGGCCTGCGTGGCATCAGCGAAAACTTTCGGGGCATGCGCGAACAGTGGTTTCATTGCATTGCCTATTGCGACCAGACCTCATCCAACGCAGCCCCAAGGCGTTCGATGCCGTCTTCGAGTTGTTCCTCGGAGATCACCAAAGGCGGGGCTACGAAAACCAGGTTGTCGCGCTTATGCAGGTGGATGCGAAGGTCCTGCATGGTCTTTGCCAATCGTTTCATTCGAGCCGGCGTTGCCGCTATGTTCGTTTTAGGCTCGTTCAGTTCGACGGCCCACAACAGCCCCACACCACGAACCTCACGGATGAAGGGGCGGTTGCGTGTCCATAGGGGAAACTTGCGTTTGCACCATTCACCCAACCGTGCCGCCTTGGGAATTAACGATTCGCTTTTGTAGGCGTCGATCGCCGCCGCTATCGCAGCGCAGGTTAAAGGGTGGGCATAGTTTGTCAGGCCGCAACGCAACGGTACGTCGTCGAAGTGCCTGGCGATGCGGCCACTGGCTATGACCGCGCCGCCTGGTGCGTAGCCCCCCGTGAGTCCTTTTCCACAGGTCAACAGATCAGGCGAAGTTCCGTCGTGATCCACCGCGAACCAACGGCCTGTACGCCCGAATCCAGAAAGCACTTCGTCGGCAATGAACAGAATGCCGTAGCGATCACAGATCTGCCGAATGTTGCGGTAATAGGAATGCGGTGGTGGGTATACGCCGTTCGCACCAACAACGCCTTCAAGCAATACGGCAGCAATCGTGTCTGGTCCTTCTGCTTGTATCAGTGCTTCAAGTGAACCTTCTCCGGGGCCTGCGAGATACGGATCTGACCACGGCACACCGATGGATACGCCAACATTGAACCCTTGTTTGCGAGGGTCGCCGGAGAGCGCAAGCATGCCCAATGTGGCGCCGTGGTAACTGCGATCTCGAAAGATGATCTTGCTGCGGCCTGTAACTTGTAGGGCAATCTTTACGGCGTTTTCATTGGCCTCCGCGCCAGATAAGCATAAGAAGACTTTGCCCGAGGCCAAACCCGGCGGCGCGACGTCTAAGAGACGTTCAGCGGCTTGGGTCTTTTCGGAGAACACGGCAGAAGGCATGACCAATAGCGATTGTTCAGCCGCTGCGATCATGGCTGCGCGCATTTTGGGGTGGCCGTGTCCCAAGTTGGCGTTCCACACCATACTGCCCAGGTCCAACCAGTGCGCACCGTCGGCCGTGATGAAGGTGGCACCTTGCCCGCCCACGATCTCAACAGGGGCTGCGTCCTTCTGGGCTGTCCACGTAAAGAAGGCTTTGTTCGCTTGCGGCGGTTGGGGGGAAGGGCGAGGGGGCCTGGGTGATCTCATGCTGAACTTGCTGCGACTGAGATGAAGATTTCCGCAGCCACCAACGCCTGTGATTCAGTGATGATAAGTGGCGGCGAGAGCCGAATGGCTTTGTCACCGCATTCTAGAACCAGAAGTCCACGTTGAAAACAGGTTTGCGAGATTCGATCGGCTTCTTCTTCAGTATTGAACTCGACGCCAATCATGAGGCCAAGTCCGCGCACTTCGATGACGTTCGACAACTTGGACAGACCGACTTCAAGCCTATCGCGAAGGATGTCGCCCACGCGCGTCGAGGCTTCCACCAACCCGCTTTCAAGCAGGTCGAGCGTGGCCAAAGCAGAAGCGATACACACGGGGTTGCCCCCGCAAGTAGATCCGTGGCTTCCGGGCGGCCAAGTCATTACCTTCTTGCGCGCAACCAACGCGCCAAGTGGCATCCCGCTTGCCAAGCCTTTGGCCAGCGTAAACATGTCTGGCACCACCCCGAAGTGTTCCGCCGCGAACATGCGCCCCGTGCGACCCATGCCCGATTGAACTTCGTCAAACACGAGCATAATTCCGTGTTCATCACAGATCGCTCTTAGCTGCTGCAGGAAGGCAACATCCGGCACAATGTAGCCGCCTTCACCTAAGACCGGCTCAACCACGATGGCCGCGACGTCGTCAGGGTTCACCGTGCGTGGAAACAGTTCCTTCTCTATGAAATCAGCATTTCCATAGGGCGCGTGGTGTACGCCGCAAAGCAAAGGGCCAAAGTGTTTGCGGTACTTCGATTTCGAGGCCGTTAGCGATAGGGAACCGTATGACCGACCGTGGAATCCACCCCGAAAAGCGATGATGTCTGTGCGTCTGGTATGGAACCGGCTGAGCTTAATTGCTGCTTCAACCGCTTCAGTGCCAGAGTTCGTTAGGAAGGTTTGCCACCCAACCGCTTCCCCCGTTGCTGCTGTTGAAAAGGCATCCGCGTGTGAACCCAATCGCGCTGAAAGCTCGCCGTAGCCAGGGTAGAAAAAGTCTGTGCCGCAGATGTGGATGAGGGTTTCTGCCTGCTTAGACATTGCATCAACGATGCGAGGATGGCAGTGGCCTGTTGATGCGGCAGCAACCCCCGCTTGAGCATCGAAGAAGATATTGCCATCAACATCTTGAACCATGCATCCTGCCGCGCGTTCCACCATCAGTGGATATACGTGAATCAACGAGGGTGATATGTGTGTCTTCGCCTCTGCAATTCGAGCAAGTGCTTTCGGTCCTGGAAGAACAGATTGAACGGCAATGAGTGAGCGGGCTAATTCTTCAAACGATTCCAGTGACATGGTGTCCTTCCGTCTTTCATTGGACCAAAGTGCGGCTTTGTTCGCGGCCATAACAGGCCAGTGAGTAAATACCGCCAATATTCTTGCCGCTTGATCCACTGCCTTTCCATCCGCCAAAAGGCTGTACCCCGGGCCATGCACCCGTAGTTGCGCCCGCGCTGCGGTTGACATAGACGACGCCCGCTTCGATGCGATCCAAGAAGATCTCGATCTCTTCAGGTTTCTTAGTGAATACACCAGCCGTCAAGCCAAGCATGGTGTCGTTCGCCAAGGCCAAGGCTTCATCCAAACCGCGAATGGTCTTCATCGACAATATCGGCACGAACAATTCTTCCCTGACCAATGGGTGGTGTTCGGGCAGGCCCGTTAGCAGTGTCGGCTTCGCGAAGTAGCCTTCGCCCAAAGCGCCTTCATCAATCCGAAGTCCGCCTTCAACCACCGCGCTTGCGCCGCGCGCAAGTTCAGTGAAGCGAATGTAATCGTCCATACTGCCTTTTGTCGCCAAGGGGCCAGAAAAGACTTCTCGTTCCAGGGGGTTGCCAATATCTGTTCCGCGCATTTTGGCGACGAGTGCATCTCGAAAATCATCGGCCACGGTTTCGTGCACATAAACCCTCGAACACGCAGAACACTTATGTCCGTTCATCCCGAACGCGGAGCGGTAAACGCCAGCCACCGCGCTTTCAATGTCGGCGGTATCCATGACAATCGCGGGGTTCTTGCCGCCCATTTCAACGATGCAAGGGCGTGGGTATTTCACTGAGAAGCGACGGTACAGTTGGTGAAAACCAACCTCGTAGGAGCCAGTGAACGTTGCACCGGCCACGCGTGGATCATTGACCATCGCTTCCCCCAAAACCCGGCCTCCCCCCGTCACTAGGTTAATGACGCCTGGGGGGAATCCGGCTTCAAGAAAGATTCCCATCAAAGTTGCCCCCGTAATGGGTGTTTCCGAAGATGGTTTCGCAATCACCGTGTTTCCCATCAGCAACGCTGCCGCAACTGGTGCTCCCAGTAGGGCGTAAGGAAAATTCCACGGAGATATCACTGCCCACGCACCGTAAGGGCGAAGCACGCTGACGTTTGTGTCTGAGGGGCTTAGTTTTCCCATGGGCTGGACAAAGCCATTCGCTTGCACCATGCGATCGTTGTAATAGTTGATGAGATCTGCGGTCTCTTCCACCTCGCCAAGCGCTTCGGTTCTGTTCTTGCCCATTTCCGCCATAAGCAATGCCGAAAGATCGTAACGTCGGTGACGAATGACGCGGGCAACTTTTGCGAGCAACTCTGCTCGCGTTTCCCATGGTGTTTGCCTCCAAGAAGGGAAAGCGTTATGCGCCGCTGCTATCGCGTCTTGTACATCGTCAGCGGTAGCGATGGATGCGCGCCCTATCTCGATACGCGCGTCGATTGGGCAATGGCTTGCTGTCGTGCTACGGGTTGTGCGTTGTTCGCCCGCTATATGCAACGCGGTGGTTTGTCCGAATCGTGTTTTGACTCTGTCAATGGCAGCACTGAATTCAGTTCTTGCCAATGCGTCATCAGCCGACAACGTCACATAGGTAACCTTCGACTCGCCGCCCATGACATTGATCGTAAGCCGCTGGGAGCTTCGCGGCAAGTCTCACATTCAGTGACTTTGAACCGGTCGGCGGACGTACGAAAAACTTGAGCCAATAAACGGTTTGCCTCGTTTCAAACAATCTGCGCCGAATCTGTCGCGGAAAAAGGAGCTTCTTTTCGAAACATTCCTTCTCCTTCACTTGAATGTGATGATTTCGCGAATCCAAACTCACGCAGAATCGCCCACTTAGCGCGATCAAAAAAGAAGCTTGTTTTGGACGTTGACACTAGCTGGGTCGCTCCCTATTCTCAGCCGCCTTGCTGTCTCGGCCAGGGGTTTAAAACGAAGATGACAAAGGCAGAGCTCATAGAGAGGGTGGCGGCGCGGAAGGATCTTCCTCGCGGCTTGACGAAGAAAGCGGTTGCACAAATGGTGGATTCCGTTTTCTTGGAGCTTGGCGATTATTTTATTCGTGCCCGTATTGGCAAGACGCCGGCTAGGCTTTCATATCCCGGGTTCGGCACGTTTACGAAGCGGAAGAAGAACGCACGCACTGTGCGCAACCCGCAAACTGGCGAACCAATCTTGATTCCAAGCCAGGCAACAGTTTCGTTCACACCAAGCCAAGATCTGAAGTCCTTGATGAACGAACTGACACAGCCAAAGCGCGCGCAGCGGTAGTGTCGTTCGCGGTTTTAGCCGCAGTTTGAAACGTACTGCGATCTGGCGTCACTGACGCTAAGTACTAGACTCTTCGGAATATGAGAAGGTCCTCGACGTTGTTCTGCGTGGCTTTGGCGGCTGCATTGACCGCCTCGGTTAACACGGCCGATGCGGCTCCGCGCGCGAAAGCATTCGTGATTGTCGATCCTGAACTCGCGATCAACGGTACCAAAGCGCAGGGGCAGATTGACGCTTTGATGAGGCGGTTGGAGTCTGCTTTAGGTTGGAAATCAGGTGCACTTCAGGGAAGAGGCTTTCTGTCCGTCAAAGACGCAGAATCCTTTTTGAAAACGGAAAAACCCGCCTTTGGGTTGTTGCCAGCACACGAGTTCGTAAGCCTGCGCCGCTCACATAAACTTGAGGTACTGGGCTTTGCCGGCGTGTGGGAACTCAAGAAGTGTTCGTATAAGGGGCTTGCGCTTAAGTCGGGCAATGTGTCAGCGCTGCCCCACCAGCAGGAAGGCCTACGTTTGGCCACGACGATTAAGGACATGCAGTGGCTCAACGTGATCTTTGACGGGATGTTGGCCCCTGCCACTCATTTCAAGTTTGTCGCGGCGAAAACCGAAGCCGAGGTCGTTGCCGCCGTCCGCGAACAGAAGGCCGATTTAGGCCTGATATGGACAGAGCACCTTGATTCTTACAAGGATGACCTCGCCCCAGACACGGGAACGCTCCGCGTGGCATTTACCTCAGGTAGAATTCCTCCGTCTGGTTTGGTAGCGTTTGGAAAGAACGCGACCTCAAAGGATGCGAAGGCCTTGGCAAAGGTGTTGCCTGAAGTGTGCAAGGGAAAGGGTAACATCGACGTTTGCGCGAACCTTGGCTTCCTTTATTTGAAAGCCGGTCCAGAGGAATACCATCCAGACATCGCCTATAAATACGAGAACTATAAGTGATCGGGTGGCTCCGTCGGATATAAGGATTCCTATGTCATCGCATTCGTTCTTGGTCGTTCACGTTTTTGTTAACGTATTGCCTGGACATGTAGAAGCGTTCAAAGAGGCAACTGTTGCCAATGCGACGGCTAGCGTAAAAGAGCCCGGAATCGCTCGTTTTGACTTTGTTCAAGATCACAGCGATGTAACGCAATTCGTACTCGTTGAGGTTTACAAAAACTCTGAAGCCCCGGCCGCACACAAAGAAACGCTGCACTATCAAACGTGGCGTGACACCGTGGCTCCGATGATGGCATCGCCAAGGCACAGTCGAAAGTTCATCAACGTCTTTCCGGCCGACAGTGGCTGGTAGCTGACGTACCGAGAGCTCTCCATGAACGCTGGTTTCGAATTTGCTACGGCAACGAGGATCATTTTCGGCGCGGGAAAGTCGACGCTATTGCCTTCTTTGGTCAAGGAGATGGGCGCTCGAACTGTTCTGTTTGTTACCGGCAAGTCTTTAAACAGGGTGAACCATTTGGTTTCAGCCCTCCAGTCGCAGGGCTCGGAATGTCGAACCTATTCAATCGATGGTGAACCCACCGTTGAGCATGTTCGCAAGGGGGCTTTACACGCGGCAGGGTGCGACCTTGTGATCGGATTTGGTGGCGGCAGCGCGGTCGATGGGGGCAAAGCCATCGCTGCGCTCCTGGGAAACGGCGGCGATCCGATGGATTATATCGAAGTCGTGGGCAAAGGGCATGCCTTAACTCGTCCCTCTGTTCCCTTCGTGGCTGTTCCCACAACAGCCGGCACAGGTTCGGAAGTTACCCGCAATGCTGTGTTGGGCGTGCCGGAGGCCCAGTGCAAGGCAAGCCTCCGCAGCCCCTTCATGCTCCCGACGGTTGCCTTGGTGGATCCGGATCTTCTTTCTGGAATGCCCCCAGACGTTCTTCGGGCGGGGGCGCTTGATGCCCTTTGCCAGAACATCGAGCCCTTCTTGTCGATCTCGGCTAATCCGATGACCGATGCTCTATGTCACGAGGGGATCCTCCGTAGCGCAAGAAGCCTTCGCCGAGCCTGTCTTGGCGGCTTTGACGCGTCAGCTCGCGACGATTTGGCTTTGGCCAGTCTGTTTGGTGGCTTAGCTCTGGCGAATGCCGGGTTAGGCGCGGTTCACGGTTTTGCTGCACCGCTGGGAGGCATGTTTAATGCACCGCATGGAGCCGTATGTGCGGCGTTGTTGGCCGCGTCACTGGAAGTGAACCACCGTGCGCTTGCGTTGCGCGCGACTGGTAGTCCCATCATTGAGCGATTTGCAACCTTGGGCTCGTGGGTCACTGGCAGCACGCAGCAGGACCCACAGGCTGTCGTACGCTGGGTGCGCTCCCTGTGTGCTGATCTTGCCGTTCCCGGACTTGGCACATTTGGAGTGCAACCGCAGGATGTACCCGCCGTTGTGGGCAAGGCCAAGAACGCCAGCAGCATGAAAAAGAACCCGATCGTTCTTTCCGATGACGAGTTGAGCGAGATTTTGACGCGCTCGCTGTAGGCCTTCGCTTGCCGCTGTGGTAAAGAGCCGCGCATGTCCAAGCACCTAGGCATCGTCGGATGGCGCGGCATGGTTGGTTCCGTGCTCATTGACCGCATGGTCGAGGAGCGAGATTTTGACCACATTCAGTCGCACTTTTTCTCAACTTCACAATCGGGCCAGCCAGGCCCAACGGTGGGAGGGAAAGCCACGGGCACGTTGCAGGACGCGAATTCGGTTTCGGCGTTGTCCAAGATGGACATCATCATCAGTTGCCAAGGTGGCGATTACACTAAGGCAGTGCACCCCGCTTTAAGGGCGGCTGGTTGGCAAGGCTATTGGATCGATGCGGCCAGTTCGTTGCGCATGGAATCCAGTGCTGTGATCGTCCTTGATCCTGTAAACAAAGATGTAATGGCGAAGGCCATTTCAAGTGGCGTTAAGGATCTAATCGGCGGCAATTGCACGGTCAGCTTGATGCTGATGGCCACTTCCGAATTGTTCCGGCAAGGTTGGGTGCAGTGGGTGAATTCATCCACTTACCAAGCGGCCTCGGGCGCGGGCGCCAAGAACATGCGCGAATTGATTGCGCAAATGCGCTCGATCGGCCAAGCCGCATCTGCGCTGGTTGATGATCCTGCGGCCTCGGCCTTGGTGTTGGACCAATGTGTGGCCGACACGATGCGCAGCGCCAACTTTCCCACAAGTGAATTTGGGGCGCCTCTCGCAGGCAGCCTCATTCCGTTTATCGACAAGCAGGTAGACGACGGTCAAACCCGGGAAGAATGGAAAGGTCTGGTTGAAACCAACAAGATCTTGGGCTGCAGCCCAACGATTCCTGTAGATGGCGTTTGTGTGCGTGTGGGCGCCATGCGCTGCCACAGCCAAGCCTTAACCATCAAGCTTACCCGCGATGTGCCGCTTGATGAGATTAACGACGCCATCAGCCGAAGCAACGCTTGGGTGCGGTTGGTACCCAACACCAAGGAAGACACCTTGCGAGGCCTAAGCCCTGCGGCTGTCAGCGGCACTTTGAATGTGGCCATTGGCCGTGTTCGTAAGATGAAGATGGGTCCTGATTTTCTTTCGGCCTTCACAGTGGGCGATCAGCTTTTGTGGGGCGCTGCAGAGCCCTTGCGGCGCACGTTGCGCATGCTGATCGATTAGTCGTAATACCCATCTACGAACCACGAACCGCTTTGCCTGTCTTGGTGCAATCGGTAAAGCGCGCCGTCTGAGGCGTGCACATCCCAATAATCGCGGCTCCAGCCTTCTTCTTTCCACCACTCGTTGCTGGTGCGGTAAGGGCCTGCGGCTACAAGGATGCGCGCGCTGATTCCTGTTCCGTGTATGGCGCTTGGTCCATCACGTCCCATTAGAATTTCAATTTCTTTGGGAGGCCGGTAGCGGCGAATACCCAGTTGCGGCACCAGTGGGGGCTTGTCTTGCGTGGTTGTTTGAGACCATTGCCATTTGCCCATCTGGCATTCCTCTTCTTTGAAGCTATCCGTGGTCTGCGGCGCCCCCACGTTGACGGGGCCAACCAAAGCGCCAAGCCGCGCCAAGGTGGCAGCCATGCGTTCGGGGGCCGGACCGGCGGGCCGCAAGAAATCAAGTTGCACGGCACGCACCCGCGCAGGCCGAGCCAAGATTTCTGCCCCCACCACGGGCGAGGTGGGTGGTTTGCGGGCGATGTCTAACCGTAAAAGCTGCAACAAGGTTTGGGAGTCGCGCGTGGGTGCTCCCAGTTCCAAATCGCGCACATCAAAGCCACGTGGCTCAAGTTTCAAGCGCAACGTAAGCCCGCTGCAGGCCAAATTTCTGCAGGAAAGCCGGGTTAAAACGCGATCCACCAAACCACGCAACACGAACGCCAAGGGTTCAAGCGTTTCTAATGCGTAATCAAGCTCTGTGCCTTCAAGCACCGCATCGGGCGGCAACGAAGGTGCGAAGAGTTCGTCATCGCGGCCTGCTGCCAACCGGTGCAGTTGCGCGCCCGTTTCGCCCAAGCGCAAAGCAACATCTTCAATAGGCAGTGCCGCTAGATCTCCCAACCTGCGCACGCCCCAACGTTGCAGTCGGGTTGCCAATTCTTGTACTGCCCGCTGTTGTTCCACATTGGTTGTGTCGTCGTCGCCGCTTCTTCCCAAAGCTTGCAAACCTGCTTGCAAGGGCAGGGGAGCCAAAAAGGCTGCAGCCGCAGCCGCTGCGTTTGGCACCAACACATGTGCACCGCTTTGCCCCGCATGGCTAGCGATGCGCGCGATGCCTTTGCTGCCCGCAATGGCAACCCGCACAGATAACCCCAAACGCGCCGCGCGCGCCGCGATGGCGCGCGCAATTTCAGCTTCTCCTTTGGGATAAAGCTGCAGCAGATCGCCCACTTCAAAAAACACACTGCCCGGTTCCACATCAACCCGGGGCGCGAAACTGTAACCCACGTCTGCCAACGCGGCCTGAGCCGCCTGCGTATCGGTTTCACTGCGAACTAAGACTTCCAATTTACTGTCTAAACGAGCGCTGCCTAGCGTGCGGGCTTGGTTCACGGTGATGCCCTTGTGAATGCCAGCATTCACAGCGGCAGCGGTTAGTCCCACGACGCGTGCTCGTTCACCTGGGCCAGCGGCCAACACAATGGCTTGTTGTTTGTTCTGCAACCATTCTGGAGATCGTCGCAACACCGCCTGCAAAGCCAACTGGGGTGCATAAGCACAAGCAATTCGCATAACTTTCCCCCACGCCTATCCCGCCACCGATTTGCGTTGCCAATGCAAGTTCAGCTCACGCGGGACATCAATGTCATTCGTGTTTTGTGTGCGTTCGATTTGCGCCTGTGCCTGCAATTGCAGCAACAACGCAGGTCCCGCGCCGTAGGCAAAACGTGGCATCCCTGGTGCCATTCGTAACGCCACTTTGCCCAGCGCACCTGGGGGGCGGTAAGGGGCGCCAACCAACAACGCTGTTCTTTGCTCGGCCGCCGTTCGCTTTAAGCGCTGCCAAGCCCCCGTGGGAGCCCGGGCTTGCTGATCGCCAAAATCAATCGCCAGCAAACCAAAGCCCCCAGCGCCCAACACCATATCTGCCGCTGGCAACGCCTGGTCCGCGTCGCACCTCACCCACAGCAAACGCGAAAGGTGTACCCCTAACGTTTGCGCCCAGCGCGGATCCAACCCGCCCCCCACATCCACCAGCGCCGCCGCTTCCCCTGCGGCCAGCGCGTTGCCCAACGACATCAACAGCAACGTGGTTTTCCCGCTGGAGCGAGGGCCCGCCACTTCACTTAACGCCCCCCTAGGCCACCCTCCACCCGTCGCCCCATCCACCTCGGCCATTCCTGTTCCCATCCGTCCGCCCGTTTCCCTTTGCTCCAAAACCCGTGCAGGAACCAAATGTGCTGCCAGAGCCGAGGACCAAGTTGCCATGTCGCGATGGTAACTGATCGAATGTTCAGGTCAAGCGTCGAGCGAGGTCTATTTTGTAGGCCCGCGAGATCATTCGGAGATTGCGTTCGCGAACGATGGCAGAACGTCAGTGTGAGCGGAAAATCCATATAG